>Ga0157363_1000999_pt1 | contig 22747 bp, 9 predicted proteins | sample AttsexASBM1_FD_111477 | JGI IMG/M metagenome (GOLD analysis project Ga0157363, IMG submission 111477) | Fungus gardens microbial communities from leaf cutter ant in Ribeirão Preto, State of São Paulo, Brazil - Atta sexdens ASBM1 | ecosystem: Host-associated > Fungi > Mycelium > Unclassified ... | reverse complement strand
TGCTTAACCTAAGATCATTATTTTTTTCTGAATAGGTGAATATATTTTTATATTAACGAAACAACAAGAAAAATTATATTTATATCTTATACTTTTATGATTTTATATCTTATTCTTCTTATTCAATTAATATAATTCATATACTAGTAAAGTGTATAACATAAGATGCTTTCTAGTAAGAGAAAAATGATAGTATAATACAAATGAATCATTTCATCTTTGTTTGCTAACATTAGCAAACAAGAAGAATATAATGATTCACTGTCACTTATCTCTTGCTGGAAAACACCTACACAGTTATCTTGAAAGAATTTTTTCCCTTCTTCAGATTGATAAATACGTATTTCTCGTGCGTACGAGAAATTTATTATCTTTCGATTCAAAGCATGTAACATTGAAAAGTAAGGGTTAAAGGTAGTTCATCAACCTGTTAAGTGAATTGACCTAAAATACATCGCACATTGCCTATAATTCGCAACATGGTTAAGGCGTAACTGATACCAATTAAATCGTGAATAGTTGCGTTGGTTAACTGTACCGTATGTATATCTTACATGTTCGCGGTAGGATCAGTTACGTTGTATTTCGTGCTTGTAACGCGAGAATATACTACAGCCCTCTAAGCATCTCCACATAAGTGCAACAACGGCAGGCTTCCGTGGATATTTCGAAACATTGCACTATTATAATATTTGGCCATTAAAATATTTCAAAACTATCCAACTACCCTTTATTTGTGAAAATTCACTTGAATATTTTAAGTGAAAAAAATTATTTTATAATATTTAAAAAAGTATTTATAAGCTATTCTTTTATTAACTATGAACTAATATAGTCAATGAAAAAATCGATAAAATGCAGTTTGTTAGCTTTCCATTTGATGTATTATCAGTATGAGTTTTAAAAATAACATTTTAATTTAAATATTTTTGAAGATAAAGTTTTTCAAATGGGCATCTGAACTTATAGTCGTTTGTGAATCATGTATTACGATGAAACATGTCCGTTTTTGTTACCCGCATTATTCTCGTCTCTATCCAGTATCTTTGCAAACTAAATGCACTCATAGGGTCGACCTGGCAGATGTTTCCCAGCAGTTTTTACTATCGACGAAGTGGCGCTCTTGTTTTGTTGGATAATTCCACTTCTTATCGATTGAATGTTTATCCGTGGAGGGGGGAATATATATATTTTATTGAGATAAAATTATATTTTTGAAGGAGATCGTTCGGTCCAAACAGCTTAAATCTATGTTTCAAAACATGTCAATTTTTGTCAATTTGTCAATGTCAATTTTTTTATATAATAGAAAAATGAGATAAAAAAAGAAAGATAACAAGATATATTCTTTCTAAGTTTGTGGGAAGACTAAAAGTTTTAAATTATCTGAGAGTTAAAATAATGTTTGTTGATATCGATTCTATGAAGTGAATTGAAGTAAACTTATTACATTTATTAAGGATTGTATAATCAATGATATGAATAATTTTTAATCTCACACAATTAAAAATTATAAGATTTTTTTTAAATGACTAGCAACATTCTATTCTTTAATTTAAAGGGATTTTATTAGACTGTATTTAATGTTAATGGTAGCTGATGAGCTAAACTACACAATTATGAATAAAAATTTGCTAAGAAAAAATTTACTTCAAATCAAAAGAGTAAAATTTTTTCCTGAAAGAACTCTTTTATTTTTTTTATTTGAAGTAAATTTAAATTTTTTCTTGAAAGAGAAATATTTTTACAATACTTTATGTCAATATATTATTAATCGCAAACATCCACGAGTTTACGATTTCTAGAATCTTGGCGTCTCCTCCTTGTTTTAAAATATGGCACGTCGTGTGCGAAGTGGTTTCTGTATCTATTTTAAGTCTACAAGTTGCTGCAATCCATATTTACGCGAAAGCAAAGTGAAAGACTTGATGAAAAGGAAAAGCAAGATATATGGTTGAGACGTGCAAAATCTTCTTCTTGGCAGTGCTTTTCTTTCACGCACGCGTATATTTCGCAGAAGCTTTCACATAAAATGTTTTGCGTTTTGCAAAAAAGTGAGATAGATCGTCACTTTTCTATTGCAAGTTACTAGGTAACTTGAAGATTTGAAGTTCTTTACAAAGCATGCTATATGAGTGATTCCATCAAATCAGATAGAAAAAATATGTACTTACTTTTTATCTTTTCTGAATTTTTAAATTTTTTACGTATATATATTAAAAAAAACAAAAATTACATTTTTATCAAATTTCATTTTTTAGAATGCTCTAGATTTTTAGAATGCTAACTTCTAAACAATTTAAGATACAGAACTCGGCGACCGAATAATTTTAAAGCGAATTTCCTAATATTTTACGCTTGAATAAACAAATTAAATAACATAATTTTTGAAAAATATGTATTTAAATAGATACTTTTTTATATTTTTAATCTCTTTTCTACAAAAAATGAATTTTTGTATGTGATTTGATATAGAATTGGAATCATTCAAGATACATCTTGATGATATGTATCTTTCTTTAATATTAAAAATAAATAACTCTTAATTTCTCTAAAAACTCTATTTATTTTTAATGACTTATTTTGTCCCTAATTTAATATAATATTTATTCAAATAAATTAGTTTAATTTTAAAACTAACTTAATTTTGAAATATATGCTCTCCTTTATAATATTTTAATTATATAATTTATCTTTTCTTTCTTTATAATTTTAATTAATATGCAATAATATTCTTGTCAAGTAGTTGTAGAATTTAATATTTATATATACAAATTTTTATGAATAAGTGATATTATAATAATATCGCATTAAATAGATAATTTCTGAAACAGTTTTTTGCGACATCTTCTTCGAAAAACTTTTATAGATAATCTAAATTGCTTAATTAATTTATGTAATTAAGAAACAATATTCGAAGCAACGTCTTTTCAATTCATAATGCTCGGACATTATACAACACGTGAATCTAAAGAACTCCATTAAGCTCGATTAAAACGCAATGTGGACGCCGACTACGAGGAAGAAATTACTGGTCCGTCGTTAATCAGCGTTAGGAAGCACCTCGAGGTGCTACTCTATTTCTTTGAACTTTCCTGGATGGAGAGAGAGCGGCCGTTCAATTATTCGTCAGAAGACGTGCATAGAAAATATGCAAGAACTCCCCGCCGATCCGGATGATCAAGAAATAAAACTTGTTCCGGTCCGAATCACCGGGGAATCCGCTCCATTTCTACGGGTAATTATTTATGGAAAGCAACGTGGCAAGATTTAAACATCCCTGGTGCATATCCTGTCCATTATCATTTAAAATGGTGTCTAAGAAGAAATTGGCCAGGTCAGACTCAATTTTCAATAGATAATTTATGAAGGTGAGAGGATAAGGAGAACAAGGAGAAGGACAAGAGGTTCACGGAGAGAAATTCTGTAGATATCTTAGCTTCAATGAGAGACCGGAAAAATTAAGAGAAAATATAATTACGCGAAAGAATTTATTATAAAATTCACGAAATCATCATATTACATAGCATTTTTGTTTAACAAATAATTTTCTTTTGTATTTTAGATTCCGATTTCTATGAATTTCTATTTTTATAACTCCATGTGCTTGAAAAATCATAATACATAAATTTAGTAATTTTTTACGTGAGATCAGAAAATATGAAATTACTTTGTTAGAAAGTAAGCTTTTGATTTATTGGCAACAATTTGTAATATGCATATTTAATAGAGCAATAAAACGTTTTACGAGTGCCAACTTTTCAAAGTAAGAAATTGTCACGTCGTTCGAAAGAAATCGGGTAACAGAAAGAAGCTCAAAGGATATACACGAGAATCAGTATGCATCGTGAATAAGCACATCGCGAGCTGGTATCTCGCTCTTTTCGCTAAATCAGTAGGAGTTGCAGCAGCAAAAGGTAGAAGATCGAGGTGGATGCGACACGGTGGTGGTTGATGGGGTTTTCGCGGAAATCGCATTGGCAACAAGGAGGGCGTAGACGACAGGCGGGATATAGAGGAGTATAAGGTCGTGTACTCAACCGGAATTCGATTTCTCGATTTAAGGGGGAGAGAAACGAGGACAGACACAGTCGGAATGCTCAAGCGAATCTTCCGTCGCGCCAATAGCGGAGTTAAACTTGCTATTCGGCGTATGTACGATCTCGGCGTGATTGTGGACGCATACCTCGTCAATTTTCCCAAGACATGTCCCTTGACTATCCCTCACTCATCGTCGCTATCAGAAGAAAATGGCAGATGACGAGCGAAATACTTTACATTTCAAAAGAAAATTCTTAAATATTTTTTTAATGCGATTGGAAAGTTTACTTATTTGATTTCGAATTACATACATATATACATATATACAGAGGTTTCAAGAGGATAAACAGGGAGTATAATTGATCTTACTAAAAGAATTATCTTTTATTAAGAAAACTGTCTTCCAGCGCATTTTTAAGGAATTATTCATTCAGTCGCGTCTGACAATACTAGTTCACCTCTTTATTTTTATCTTTGTAAAAAGAGAAAAAGGCAAAAACTTGGATTCTCCGATGACACGCACAATGTTGCCATGTGATTCGATTGTATATTTCACAACCGATTCAAACAAGGATAGTTTTTTAAAAATGCGTCAGAAGACATAAGTTCCTCCAAAAGCTGTTTCTTTTGGTGAAATCTACTATTGTCTGAAATTTGTGTCTATCCAAGTCCTGAAACACACTCTGTATATATTATACGTATATATATTGTACATATACATATATGTATAGATATACATTTTTATCTAACTATATAGCGTTTTACGCTTTTAATATTGTTTATATATATCGCGTTAATATTATTTAATTAATTAGTATTATCTAATTATTTAATTGTTTAATTATTATTACATTATTATTTATTTTAAAATTTATTAAAAACTGCGCAAAGCATTATAGATAGAGAAAGAGCAGTATTATAAAAAAATCTAGAATTCTAAATTATAAATTAAAAAACAATTAATTTTTTGTTTGTATTTATATTTCATGAAAAAATGATTAATGAGCAAAATTTTAATTCCATTATTATTTTAAGTAAATTTTTCTAAATTATTACTGAACTAATCTAAAGCTAGAATCGAAGTAGAAACAGAGGAAGGGAAAGGCATAGATTTTTCAAAGCATGCAGGACAGTTTTAATTGACGCGAGAAAAAAAGGATTTATTCAATGCATCGATCCCTGCAGACAAGTTCCAGCCGCGAAATTTAATTGGAATCTGAAGAAGAGTCGATTCGAAAATTCGTCAGTTTTGAATTCACGAGCACAAAGCCTGTAATTTAATTAGTAGTGTATTTTTTGATAGGTTGCTGTTTCCGATAAAAAGACGAACAAAAAGTACTGAAAGACAGTTGTACGATAAACTTATTGTCTTTTATATCAATTAATGGCTTTGAAAAATGAATACGACAAGCTATTCATATTGAATTAAATTTATATATATATATATATATATATATATAATTTTTTCGAAACTTTATGATATTTTTTATTAAGACATTATATGTATAATCACTTTGATGAAGAAAAAGAATGTTATGAATCTTTGAAGTTGTTTCGAAGATTCTAAGCATCTCATTGTATATGCGTCACAAAGATATGAACAGGTCGATGCATCATCTGGCATATGCAGCAGTGCATCGGTCAGCAGACCGATATGGAGATAAGCCTTGTTGTTATAATCGGCCGAAAACCCGTCGCTACAACATTCGAGGGTCGCTGGAGCAATTGAATTAATTTTGGTAACAAGAAGCCGTCGAGAGCCTCTAACGATAATTGCTCTGCCTCTCATTTCCATCTCTATTATCGCGTCGACGAGTGAGCATTCAAATTAAATTTCAACGTCTCTACTGTGCTTTATCAGATAGAAGAATAGGCAGATAATTTCGAACTTTTCTAAAACTTGAATAGGTCTTGCTCGAAATATATTGTAATTCAATATAATTATCATATATGATTTCATTGATTTATTCAAACAAATTTTCCTCTGAAAATTATTTTTGGTTATGTATTTGCAATACTGAAAATAAATATCTTTTTAATAATCAAGGGTTAGGTAGAGATTTTATTCGAATATAGAGGGCAATATTAATTTATTAAGAAAATTCGATAAATGAAAAATAAACAAAAAATAAGAATACATCAAATACGATAGAGAATGCCATCATTTTGGTCAAAGTTAGATGTTTCGAATAATATAATTAAATAAATTTATTTCAGATATGATTGCAAAAAGTATGATTTTATTAGAATAAAATAAAAAAGTATGCGAATATAAATTTGGATATTACAAAATAAAAAAAAATACCTATTAAATATTGAAACAAAATAGAAATATATATAGTAGGATGTTGTAGATCGATTGTGGGAATAAGCTTGAATAAATTCACACAAGTAATTCACACAATAAACTATGTCTTGCTTTTTCTTTTTTACTACAATTGTTTTCAACTTAGAAGGAAATCTTTGATCCAAGAATTCCAATTAAAATAATGAACTTCGAGCTCGAAAATTAGCTGTACTATTGTTAAAGATCGCGAGAGCTATTTTCATTTTCATTTTAGTGGCAATTAGTGAATCGAATAGATTTCTTGATCAAGGAGTTATTGCACAAAAATAGCTTATAATTGGAGAATAATTTTTAAATTTAGCTAATTTTAAAAATTCTGTGAATTTAAAATTTTAATTGTACAATAAATGTATGTGATTACGGAAAGCAAAGTATTATGTTTACAACTAAAGCGTATAATAATGAAATAAACATTTCATTATTTATAAATAATTGTGTTATTACTTTGTGTTATTACTTTGTGTATAATGTTATTATTAAAATTAAATTATTAAAGCCGTTTATTACAGAGCTGTTGAAATAATTGTGATACTATAATTATAAAAATAGATCACACGCGCATTGAAATTTACCAATTATTATTATAAAGAGTACGTTATTTGAATTAATTGGATTATTATTTTTTATAATGAATGACTACGATGATAATTATTTCGCAGTAATTGGATTATTATTTGAATTCTTTGATATCAAGCTCAGCTGTTAAATGTAAATGAAAATGGATTTTACGATGTAGTAAAACTCTTATGTGCGATAGATTTTAATTATCTTTGAAAGTGTAATTTTAATCCGTAGCATACGGTTACAATATTGTTGAATATCGTTCAATTCCCCGAAGACACATTCTGATGCCACGATTATCGCAATATTCATTTAGAAGAGAGCCAAGTTTCAAGAGTTTCAGTGATTTTCATGAGTTCAGATTCTTAGGAAGAAAGTGCAAGCTGACTATGGAGATATTTTGATTATTAGTTCATATCTTTGCAGATCGTAGGTAAATCGAACAATATATTTTTCATAATTTCTGAAATACATGATAATTTCAAGAAGTAATTTAAGGAGTTTCTATGTGAAACAAAATAAATACTTCGTAGATTTATGATACATTTTCATATAATAATGAATGAAATAAAAATGTAAGAAAAACTAAAAATATTAAGCAGCAATGCGAATTTAAAGGTCAGATTAAAAAAATTAATTTCCTAAATTGTGATGCGATTTAGGAAATTATAGCATGGTGCGATTTAGGAAACTAGAGCATTTAAAAAAATTTATTTATTTAACCCATAAACAAAAATGCAAAGCAAACTTTGACCCTATTAATTCAATTTTAATAATATTCTAATCACGATAAATGATCAAGACTTAGGCTATTTAATTTATATTTTCTATAATTCTATTATGAAATATAGCGTTGAAAAATAACTATTACGATTTTTTTATTTATTTTATTAAATAACACTCCTGTTACACTTCATGCCATGAGTATAAAGGAGTAGCGTTGCAGAATCATGTAGTTCTTAAATAACCGTAAGAAAGTATATAAATACAATAATTGAAGTTTTAAGCGAGGTAGTGTGATTTAGGAGACGGTGCGATTTTGGCAGGCTTTACCCTATTTCTATCTCCGTTTAAACGCTGCTATGCAATCACAATTACGTTTTGCTTACACACGACTTCCGAGCGAGTACCGGAGTGCATCGCTCCCAGGGGGACATTTAAGGAAATGACGCATATCCTACCATAAGATCATCGTTATATATCGTCGTCTTGTCGGAAATGGACGTTCCATAATACGCATTGCCAGTTTCCATAAAATAAGTCTGTTTTCGGAAAGCCATGCTGGGTGTTCGATTCCGTGGGGAGGAAGGGGGGGGGTGATCTCTTTCTGATACTCCTGATAATAACGGGTAGAGAAAGAGTTAAAGAAATGGAAAAAGACAGGAAGCTAGACGATGGGATAGGAGAACGATCTAAAATGTCTCCGGTGAAATTCCAACGAAAATTACGAGGTCAAATTACTTCGTCCTCTCCTTGACTATTCGGAAATCTTCCTTCTTGTTCCGGTTACCACCTTGCGGCATAGTCCATAAAAATAAAGCCACGCTTCAAGGACAATGGCGAAACGTTCTCTGCGGGATTCTTTCGAAAGATCGGGGATGACTCGAAACATGAAAGGGTAGGAGCATAACAAAATGCCAATAGAATATCGCGCGTCAATATATATTGCATGAGTCAAAACCGATCTCTTTGCCTTCGACTCTTTCGTGCCGAACGGGGATTCTTAACCGGAAATATCTAAACCGATCCTTTAGATCCCGCATCTGCCTTCTTCAGCGTTCTTGTAGGCCATCCTTTAAACGTATTTGCGGAAAAGTACTTAAGGTAGTACAATTTATATGTGGCTTTGTTTACGTATGAAAGAATTTATGTGATTTATTTTTTCTGAATTTTCAGAAAAAATTTCAGCAAAATTTTCTTAACGATATTATTAATTATCGATAAATTTCCGAAAAGTTACTTCAAAATTTATAAGGTTTGAAATAAAAAATTAATCTTAATGTAAATAAAGAATTTCTAAGAAAACTTAAATTAAAGTTTTCTTAGGAATTACTTAGAAAATTTTTCTTAAGCGGTTCTTTTGTTAAGCTTGTTAATTTCTAATTAAAAGTTTTTATATATATTTCGAACGATATAAAATTTTTAAAAATGTTTTTTTATGCATAATTAGAGTGGGGAGGATTTGAAGACAACTTTACGAACTACACTATTGTGTATATAGCGCTTATACGCAATATCGCACCAGGAAGGCTTATGATCACGAGATGTCCAATTTTCATGTAAATTTATATATGCATAGTGTTTTGCATATGATGGAGAACTGCAAGGTTTACTTTTCTCGGAAGTTTACATTCTTCAATCATACGTAGTGCTTCCATCTACACACAAATTTTCATGAAAGTTGAGCATGAAAATACTTTTACTTTTTAGAAAATAATTTTGTGTAAATTATATGAAAAAAATCATATGAATATAATTGAAATTGCCATTTTTCCTATACGATATCGGACATAACGTAATACTTCGAGAGCAACGAAAGAACGTGATAGATGAGTCTTAAAGCGACATAAAAACGAGATAGTTTCCATTGTCTCGAAGTGCTTTTCTTTTCATCGGAAATTCAGAGATGTTCAAGGAGTCCAAAAAATGGATAGGAAAGCACGATGAGATATTTGCGATATATACAACCGATATTTCTACCGCTAGAGTGAATTGCTTCTACTACCCATCCCCGGATTCCCAGCGTCTATGCCGCCAGTACAACTCCGGAGGTCTGTTATAGCCCGCTCGCAAACTATCCCCGAAGAAATACTGAGACAAACCGGTACGACCCACGGACCCGGCGATAAATGAGACTTTCCCGCTGCTTCCTGACCCGGCTACTCCCTACCCTTCTCTCCCTCTGAATTGAGTCTCGCTCTCGACTCGGCGGAATGAACAGGATGAACTTGTCAGGAACGTATCGTATGCGATCCAAGTACTAGATCCATGATCTCTACATATATAGTATAAAAATTACAGAAATATATTAAAAATTGAAAATAAATATGAGAGAACTAAATTACTATAAAAATATTAATTTAATTAAAAAAATGATTTTATGATGAAAAATTGAGAAAATAAAATAAGATAATTAAAATGTATATTTTTAAAACGATATAATATATAGTAAAAGAAAATAAGTATTAATCGCTAAATGATAATTCGAATTTTGTTATGTTCTTAGATGATAAAAGATTGAATTGTAGAATGTTTAAACAAAAGAAGTGAATACTTTTGAATGAGCGCGATATTGAATCTTTATCAAACTGACACGAAACATACAGTTCCTATACAGTTCTAAAGAAGCTTTTATTCATCTGAATGTCAGTTTTCGCTTAGAAAGTTACGTCACTGAGTCATTCAAAATCGATATCCTATCTCTATCCTCCTTTTCTTCTTTCTTTTTACTTCTTTGTTTTTCTTTTGCAACGAATAGATACACGATCTCACTTGACTGTTGCTTCTATTTTGCAAGAAAGCAAGGTGTCTTCCAGCTCTCTCTTTTCTTTCCATTGCTCCTCATATCACCTACTCTTGACTTTCCAACTCTTCTTCCTCACGGCTACGAACGGTATTCCTGAATTATGTATGGTCGATGGTAAAAATTCGACTGTTTCTCGTTGCTGTTAGCCGTAAGGATAGCCAGGATTTCGGAAATGTCGAGAAGAAATCGGTGATTCGTGAGGATCTAGAAAGGATCTAGAAACGTATCGAAGATCGAACGAATGCGCATTTGCTTTAATGCTGAAAAATTGCCGGTAATTTTCCGGTCTCCATCGAATCTTACTTCTATTTGCCAAATTTATGCTTTCACACGCGGTGATCGGAGATTCGATATCTGGGTTATTAATTCACTATGGCATTTGCGTTATCCTTAAATCGATGTTTTTATTTATTATATGACAAAGTATTACATTTTATCTCGCATTTTATTGAACTCAATTATTTATTAATCTCTTTATAATATATTGAAAAATGTTATAATTACATTAATGAATACATTAATGAAATATAAGGAAAAAGAAGGACTATGGTATAGAAAATTTTTTTATTTTCTTATACAATTTCGCTTATTTGAAACTCATCATTGTTATGCAAATAATATTGATTTCCATACTGACTTTCAAACTCTAATTATAAGCACTGTGCTCTTCTTTCAAGGAGGTTACTGCCCTTTTGAAATTCGATGTTTCAGATTATTTTTAAAGCTCAGCATAGATCAAGAATCTTCTAAAATCGAGTTTTACGATAATCAGATTATTTATTTGAAATTTGAATTTTAAAAAATTCTAAGACCGCGAAATGGGACACAGAATCGAATTCAGTGAAAACTCTTAGAACTTAGATTAGATTTCTCTTTCATACTTTATTAGAAATCTCTAGTTCTCAAAGAGTTAAATGTGTGCAATTATTCTAAATATGATTCATTTAAATTTGATTCATTTAAAAATTATTTAAAAATAAATTATTTCAACTAATTTGACTATTTATTAAAAGTCGGGATCTTATAAATTTGCTGCTAATTATCATATCTCTATCTCTCTTAAAGTCCATTTTTGGAAACAAATATTAGTCGCGTGTTTCGCTCGAGAGAATAGGTAATTCGTCCGGGGAAAGAAAAAAATTAAAAAATATTGATGAAGAAAGGATGGATGGAGCAAAGTGATAGAAAGCGAAGCGGAAGAATTGTGCCTATGGCTACATAATGAGAGCGCGCGATAGAAGAATAAAGGTGGAGAAGGATCGTTCGACGAAGCCAAAAAGAAAGAATGGAGCTTTCGCCGCCGGGGGCTGGACAGATTCTGAAAATTATTCATCACCGCCCAGCATCTGCTGTAACTTTTAACCAAAGCGGTCGATATGGCTAGCAATGTCCGCGTGATTCTTTCTCGCGCATTATTTCAACGCGTTGAAAACGTCGTCCTTTCATAGAAAATGAGACTTATTGTTACCATAAACGTCGTCAAAATTGGAAACAGTCCGTCCAAGAAGAAAATATTTGAATGAAAAATTGAAAACATTTTTTTTTATTGGAAAGGTAATTGTATTTTTTAAATTTATATCTGGATATTTAAACAAATAAATATAATATTTAAATGAATAAACAAGATATAATAATAGTAGTGTAAATCTGGCAAAAATTATAGAAACATCAAGTTTAAAAAGATTAGTTCTGAAAGAAATCTAAATACAAATTAGAGAATAAGTAAAAATAATACAATTTAAAAAATTTGTTTAATTATTATACAAACATATCAGCGTTTTTATTTAATTAAAGGATCTCATCAGCAATTCTTAAATATATTCATAAATATTTTTGCCAATGTACTATTGTACTGTATCACCATGAAAGAAATATATCAAATATTTGTGATGTAACTTTGTTCTTTAACAATATACTCTTCTTTCTAGTAGAGGTTAATGAACCCCTTAGAAATTCTCTTCATTATTTTATGCCGCCAAACGGAAAGGACTTGCGATGCGAACAACTTCGCCGTCATTCAGCGTTCACGCTAGCGATGGATCAATCGGTCAATGTAAATTGATGCCGTCCGAATATTCCTAAACGGAAATCGTGATTTGTCAAGACCGTTCGATTGGAATGACATTCGGTTGTTAGGCGCGGCATGCATCGTCACGACGCGACGCAACGCCTGATTTCCATAATTACGCGAGTCAATTTGAAGCCACTGTCGATTATAATTTACGCGACCCTTCGCTTGATTGACGAATTCGTCGCTCGATCGATTATGTTGAAAAGTCCTACAGTCGATGTCAACCTTCTCTGTTGATATTATTAATGAATTGATAATGTACAAGCAGTCACATATAGTCTTTTTAAGGAAAACAATAATTATCTTTTCTTAAATGAAATATTTATATTAATATTTGATTTTTATTATTACATTTGATATTTAATATTTGTGAAGATATACAAAAAATTGACGAAACTTTTACAATGAACTAAACTTTATATGTTTGATATAATTTTCTTGTGTTTGAAATATCAAACGAAGAAGATAATCTATATAACATTTTACGTTGTAATATTTATTAATAATATTTGTGATATACTTAAGTAATTATTTTTATAACAGCTTAAAATTTATAAATAATAATTTTTACAAATCAAAAATTTTATCTCGGCAAAAATTTATTCCTAACTTGTTTTCTTATGTACGAAAATGAAATGCTTCCTAGGTAGGTATTAATTACGATGGAAAATATTTTGAGATTTTATCAAAATGTCAATAATCTCATCTTATTACGACTCATGCGTATTTCAGTAGTTCTGATTGAACTTTCGACCTTATTACTAGATTTGTTTTCAGTGGCGATTTGTGCTTTATGAATATTTAATGGAAAATCTACCGCTTTTCCTTCGCATCCGACAATATACTAAAAAACTGATTGCTTATCAAAGAGAAAGAGAGATAGAAACTGAAGTGATTAGGAGAGAAAGAGAGCGCGAAATGTAAAACAATAATGCAATATTTCTTATTACTCTTTTTGGTTTTATAACATGTGTTGTTATGCAGAGAATTAACGATATTTATAATTTTATCAATATCCGACAAAAATATTCAGAGGGTTACGTTGAAAAAAACAAATTTGAAACTAGCATTTGTATATTATTATAATAACTATAGAATATATTATCAAAAATATGATGATAAACGTATAATCAATATCACAATAATCAATATCAATAAAATGTAACAAAAATTATTGAAATAAATTTATAATACAAATTTTTAAAGATAAGATGTCATAAATAAATGTCATAAATTTTTATCAATTGTATGTCGATATTTCGATGTATTTAAATTTAACGTATTGAAATTTAAATTGCAATTATTCTCACAATCAGATTATTTTCATTTTTGAGAAATATAACTTAATTTAGTACATTTTTATTTATATAAAATCAAAACTATTAAAAGTATTAAAAAGCAGTTTGTATGTGTGTATGTGTAAATACGTATATATATATATATATATATATATATATAATATTATCTCAATAGTTTCAATAAAAATGAAGATCTCTGCTTCTGTTTTCCATCGAATAGTCTTTAACAAATCGTAAGTCATTCTGGAAGATGGTTTCCTCTATCGGTGGTAGCATTTTAAATCAAATATCTCAAAGATTTAATCTAAAGAAGCATCGAGGATCTCAAGAATCTTCTAAGTCAGAGGGCTTTTTATCTTCCTAGGCCTAACTCGATATCTTCTTTTTGCCACCAAAGCCAATAATAAATTTCTCGGTCGAGTTAAAGGGTGAGGGTTAAAGGTCGGGCTAAGTTCTCGATATCGCGAATAGATAGATAACGTAATCCCAGGGGGTTATAATTTGGTTCCATTATCCGGGATACGCGTACAGCATAAGTAATCAGTAGGCGGCGCGCGATCGAAATAGAAAAAAGGACAAGATGGCGTCCAGGACGGATTTCAAGGATTCTAGCCGCGTCTCCTAGTGGCTATGTCTGTCCTCACTTGTCTTCGAAGCAATCGATATCCTTTTGTCGATACTTACATCTAAATTCTTTAAATAAGGCGAGGTGCATGCGAGAAAGAAAATGTTGAAAGCAGAATTTTTTAGCTACACAATAAATTGACATTGCCAATGGATATCATAGTTTTCTATAAATTTTTATTTGAGAGATCCGAATGTAAATATTGTATAAAAAAAATCTTGAAAAGTAATGCTAAATGTTTATATTTTGTTTTACGTACAAATATAAATAGTTTTACAATTGGACAATACATGAAAAGAACAATTTTATTAAAGTATCTATAAATTTAACTTGATCTGAAAATATTTTGTTATACCATTATTATTAAAATAATTATGAAGGATGCTCTAGCTGCAAAACTTTTCACAGCATTGCTCATCCTCTGCTTTAGTACCCTTATATATAATTATTATGATAGTCCCACAAAATTATTTTCAGATATATTTCTAATTAAATTTTTATATATTTTCGCAAAATTATTCTTTATATTGTATTAATATAATTATTGTTTATGCTATTAAAAAAGTTATGGATAGAATTTTAAAATATTATTAAATAAATAATATATATTAAAAGTAAATCGAATATTGCAATTTGCTCACGTGCAAAATTGTTAATTTGTACTTTACTTTTCAAATTATTCTCATCAATACTTGTTTTTTAAAAGTTGTTTTTGTGTTGTTTATTAATTAATTAAAAGATAGTATTAAAAAGTTGCACAAAAATTACATTGGCGAGCTGCGGTACCAATGCTGAACATTTGCGATCAGTATCCGTTATATATTCACCGATGCTATTTGGGCAAAGGGATACCGAAGTTGTTTAATAAAAAAGTTTGAACGATACATTGCCATTTGTTTCATCGTCGTCTCATAAATTCACGGCTTCGCAATTCGTGCAAATTAAAATGGAGTCATACGGAAGAAATTATATGGCAATTCCTCGAAAATTATAATTAGAACGCGTTAATAAAATCCTAATAAAAATCATATTGAAGAAATAATTGATACATCGTTATTATTGCTAATATAATAATAATATAGTCTTTGTTGTAACATTATATTTTTCTGTATTTTTCTTTATGTAGATTATGTACGATAAAATTATAGTATTTTTTTTATAATGAAAGTCAGAGAATTATATTTATAATAATATATATCTCATTTTTCATTAAAAATTAATTTTTTTACTTCGTTTTTATTATTATCTATAACTTCAAATTTTATCGTAATTATTTTAAAGTTTTATCTTGATAAAAAACATTTTTTTTAAATATAAATTCGAAACTTTTGCAGCGGAGATGAGATAATTGTTAAATATTTGTCATATTTTATTCATTATATTATTATATATTAGATTCTTGTCGATCAAAATTTGCAAAAAGTTTATTTGTATTTTTTTTTGATATTCTAGACGTTCTTAAAGAGGTATGAGATTAAGAAGTCGTAAAGTACGAGATCTAGGATATCTAATGCTTGCGACGTATTATTCTTTTTTGATCTTCGTTTGCTCTTTTCCTTCGTATCCGGTCTTGTCACTCGGGACAATACCACGTTTCTCCTTTCAACTGGTTGTCCTCATGCGTGTACAATCGTCGACTTACGACACAATGCGCATTCAATCTCATCACTTTACCGTTTTCTTTCTTTCCCTCTCTCTTTCCTTCTCTCTCTCTCTCTCTCTCTCTCTCTCTCTCTCTCTCTCTTTCTTTGAAAGTTAGATAGGAAGAAATGGGAGAACATGATCAGGAAGTTTGCAGAATTACGAAGACGTGGGAGGGATACTTTCGAGTGAAGGGATGGCGCGAAGGGTTGGATCGAAGGGAATTCGGCAATAAAACTTTACATCGGCGGTCAACCACGGTGCTTCATGATTTAACCAGTGAAACGTCAAAGCAAAATCTCTTTTACGTCCTCCTTCATGTCTTCACCTTCTCTTCAGTTTCTTCTCTTTACTGATATCACGCACTTTCTAATTTCAAAGAAGAAACACCGTTTCAGCGCCTTTTATAGAAGCAGAAGGAGGATTTGATAGTAAGATTACGCAGATCAACGAATCAAGAAATTGCAATGGAATTTTACAACATTAAACATATTTCACTCGTATATTACAAATTACTTTGATTACAAGTGAATATGTATAAGATACGCTTTTCAATTATCAGAAATTATTTTGAAATGACAGAATTGAGGAAGAAGCAAAACGAAACATTTCTCGCGTTGTGGTTAAATACGGATTCCGTCTTTAACCGACGAAGAAGATATTATTAGACTCTTCCTGAGCCAATCTGCTTACAGTATTCAGTTAGACTTAATTCGTAGCAACTCGTCTACCTGAAATTTACGTTATCGCCAAGCGCGCTCGCGCACGCACGTCATAGAGTCGCACATTCCGCGAGCTTCCACGGCTTAAAGCTGGTTGAATGGAATGTAATTATGCGGGTAACTCCCGACGGTACTATAACCGTATTCTATACCTGCTGTATTATTATTCCAGTATTCCAAGGAATATCGTGTATGCGCGTAACGCGCGCGAGAGTTCTTAACTTACTATAGTCAAAAATTAAATTCTTTTGCGAAACTACGGAAAAGCGTATCGAAAAATTGTAATAATTTTAAATTAAAATATTGTTTTGATATATTGTTAGTATTTTTTTTAGTAATACAACAAAAATACACAATGTATAAATTATGTATAAGTATTGTACACACAAAATACTTGTATAGTCAATTTTAATAAATATTTGAATATTGCCAACTAAATATTTATTAAATATGAAGATATATTTATTTGATACAAGAAATGTTAATTTCATTTAACAATCATTTTTTTTACTGAATAAATATTTATTTATTTACTGTAAGTAAATGTTTAGGTGGCAGTATTGAATTAAATATTTATTAAAATTGTCTATATTTTTTCTCAGCGCATATACTGTGCGAGGTTTTTCAGAAAGAGAAGGGAATTTTTGTTTTTGTATATTGTCTGTAACTAAGTTTTTTGAGCGCAGAAAGAGAAGAGAATTTTTGTCTTCGTATTGTCTTTAGGGTTTAAATAGTTGAGTTTTTACCTCTAATCCGATCTAGTCTACAATCCCATTTACTCGACATATAAATTTGTCATGAGGCTGCGAGAAACATAATGTAACGCAGTGTAGGCTCTTAAAACCAGAAGTTAAAGGCCGTGTCTCCGCCAAGCCAGTTCTACTCGCGAATTTACGGTAACATCGCATACGCGCATACGTATACTCGTATATACGTATATATATTGCGTGTATATATGTATATGCGAGGAGAAGTCGGAAGTGCCTAGGAAACGTACGTCCACAAAATTTCGCTTGACGAAGAATCGTTGTAAAGTGTTTTCTTTCGAGCATGACAAAGGAATGGATTCAGAAAAAGAAAGAGCTATGGAAAACAAGAAATGATGAAGGTGAATGGTATATCAGTTTCGGAAAAATCGACTTGATATCTTTCCTTCTCTCTTTCTCTTTTTCTTCTTTTTAGATTTATCGGATGCGACTACAAAATAGAAAGAATTGCAAATCGCTCATTGCGCATTCGACACGTCCGTTGTGAATTATCGAATTTTTTAGACCAATCCTTTTTTACTCGTGGTACGTGCAAAATTGTTGAGAGATGTGTTAATAAAGGTAACCTCTAATTAATATAAACTTATGCAGATGAACGATCGCAGTAGAAGCCAATTTTAATATTTTAATCCCTTCTCTATTAGTTATAACAGCATTTAATGTTGTAATTAAAAAAGTTGCGAAATTCTTGCTAGGGAAGAGCTCTCTCATTAAACTTTAATGTAACAGGGATACGACAACTCCTGTAGTTTGTTCTTATAACATATAAAAGTGCATGTATTTAAGAATTAACGAGGTATATAGTTCATAAGAATATGTCACTTCGTGCAGAGTATAATACGAAAGAGTTTATTCGGCGTATGCAGAAGGGTTCAATTGTTGTAACATGTCAGCAGGGTAAAAAATTACGGGATTTAATGTGACTATTCACGCAATGCGAGATAGAGGGGTGATGTAAAAGAGCGAGTTTTTTGTCGCGTAAAATCTCGTAATGTAGTTAGTAGCGTGGATTTACGACGACGTGAGCTTGCAAAAGCACCTTTCATGCAAACCTACACGATGTGTCCCTCCTGAAATCCGTTTTTACAGAGGATTGCTCGCGTTTCATGGAAAGATAAAGACGTTCTTTTATATGCGCCCTCATATCGTTACGTTTGCTCAGGGGATTTAAGAAACGACGACTTGATGGCGCGGAATAAACGAATTGTATTTCCGTAATTTCTTTTTATATATAACAGACTTTATAATTAGGTTTAATAACTTGAAGCGTCTGCATTTCACATTCAGCTTGCTTTCTTTAGCTTGATATCCGTGAGGAATATCTATTTATTGTAAATGATTTTAAAATCATTTAACATCAACATTTTTTTAAAAAGGGAAGAACTTTAGAATTTAACAGAATATCAAAAATCAAATTAAACGTCTCTTTTCACGTTACTTTTAAAATAAAGGTTGCCTTTTAATATCAAGGCTTTTAAGTTAAAAATTAACTAATAAATTCAGTAGATGACATAAAACGAGAACACAACTTTTTTTCTTAAAATTGTAAGAATTTTGTAATATTTTCAATTTTATGCTATTTTAAATTTTATTTTTTCCATTTATTTATTTTTAAAGCAGAAAGCTAACTCGAGAAAGCTAAAACAAGACAAACTAAATAAGGAAAGCTTTACTTCAGTAACCTCTCCTTACAAAATTTTGCATATAATTTGCATTGCTGTTTTTTATTATAAGAATGTAATTAAGAATTTTAATCGAATATACATGAAATTTAACCGTTAGAATTTTCATCACAAAAAATGCTCTTCGATCTCTATCTGATATTGTTCCTTTAATATTGCTCTCGCGAGATTCTGCGTACTTTACCTCTTTATGCGGCAAATAGCATCGTACTTCGCACAAGTGGAAAAGGCTTTTAGTCTCAGACACGTAGCAGAAGAGATCGGAGCGCGTAAGACAAGGAAACCGCGAAAGATTCGAGAGTCGTCAGGTTCGCAGTGATTCTCGCTCAGACCTGGAGGAGGAGAGAAGATGAAATCCTTTTTATAGTCGATGCGTGATCATTCTTGCGAAATGTGAAGAAGGCGAACAGATCTCATCATGAAATTTTGATATTGACTCGGAATGGTGATTCTAAACTGTCTAGACTTACTTCGAAAAATAAACTTCCATGGCAAATTAGTAAACCAACAAAAAATATATGTTTTAATAATTTTTTAAATATATTTTAATAATTTTTGCATAAATCTAATGAATATTTTATAATAATCAAGCGCATTTTTAAATTCGTTAATTAAATAATCATGCTAATGAATTGTTTTTTAAAAGAGTATAAGGTATAAAGTTTTTAATAGGATTTGACGTTCTCGCTAAAATTAATGTGGGTTTATTACAAAAGTATATTGAATTTATTTCGAGACAGCGCCGCAATGGATTAAAAAGGCAATTCCATTGATCAATAAAAGAGGTGACGTTCCTCGTAAACGATGTATCACGATAATATTTAATTTTATTTCTGGAATGGTTGGTGGTCGTTAGTTTCGAAAACGTGCGGGTGCATTTATCGAGTTTATTTCCTGCTTACGTGTTAAATGGAGGCGCCTCTTGATATTGAAACGAAAAGCGTCTTTATACGATAATGGCGTGCGATCGGCATTTTGCGGATTCCATATGAGTTTCGGTTTTCGTCTTATTCGCGAGAGTCGCCTCAGGCCATAAAAAGACCATATAACGCGGAAAGAATATCGCAGGAACAATACATCGCGATACATGACTCGTCGTGTATACTGGGTGTCCGAGATACATACGTATCGGATTTTACTCTTGGTACAATGAAAGTACAATGGAGTGGATAAAGATATGGAAGCTTCATACGAAAGTGTATATAAATCGTTCTAAAAAAAATATTAATTTCTAAAAAATATATAAATATATTAAAGAAAGATGACTGATGAAAGATTAATATTAGGTGTGGGAAAAAGTTCGTGGCGTTTTTCCTGTTAAATAGCATTAAAAAAACGCCACGAACTTTTTCCTACACCTAATATATCAATATAATATTCAGTAAAAATATTAATAAAAAATATACCAATTAAAAATATATTAATTCAATTATAAAATAATTACAATCGAATTAAATTGCTCACTATGTATTTTTCTTTTTTTTTATTCTACTTCAAATTATTTGTGTAATATATTTAGAGATATTCTTTGAAGCACAATTAATAATTATTAATTATTCATATTTTTACATAAAGAAATAATTGTCGTTTAACAAGATTAAATGTTATAAGAATTCCGATTGATGAAGGACACTCTGTATATAGGCATAATAGTGATACGCGTTTTCTTGTCGTTCGACCCCATAAATGGCGCGGGCTTCGAACGATGTGAGGTTGAACCACGCGAGGAGAACATTACGGAAACACGCATCTGCCGTTCTTTATTTAACTCTCAGCAGTCGCAGTGAAAGAACGAGAGAGGAGCGGAGAGAACGGAGAGGAGCGGAAAAAGAAAAAGAACATCTCTATAAAATCGCGAAACGATCGTGTTCGCGAAAGCCGTGTCGTTAAGATCGACCCGTTTTATCGCGTGCGCGTGCATAGGATTTTCGCACATCGCTGCATAATAAGGTAAACATCGGAAATCGTCCGATTTCTCTTTCTTTCTCTTTCTCTCCTTTTTTCGTATTTATTCGCCACTCTCGTTTGCACCTCTGTGCTTTTATCTCATTTCTGGCTATAAAACCTTCAGAATATTTAGAGATAAAGCCCGTTGTTGATGCGCGTAATGCGAATTGCGCTCATTTTTTATAGTAATGGACAATTATGGAAATTATTGTTATCACTTCTCTTGATTGTTCGCATTAATTCATATTTCAGAGATGAAGAGAGCAGCTAATGATATCTTGTAAAATTAGGATAAAAGTATCTTACAGAGAGAGGGAAAGAGGATATCATAAATAATAAAGTGAGGTTATGAGTAAAAGAAGAGTTTTCTTATCCTTTTGATCTCATTATGTAAAATTGTCGCACTGAATGATGAAAAGTGATATGACATGTTATAGAAACTTGAAGATTTCAGATTAATGAAAATGTTCTTAGTAAGACTCTCAAATAAAAGAATGAGACGCTTCTTTGAAAATACAAGATTATTTATTAATTATTATTCTCATATTAAACGCGAGAAGTTAAATGTCTTTATTATAATTACTATTCTACGCGTTAAATAAAAGATTATTAGCTTTTCATTTCCATGATTGGAAAATTAATATTAGCGAAACAAGCAAGTAAAGTGAGAGCAATTATGTTAGACAAAGAAGTGAGTACGAAGGGGTGGAAGGTATTAACAATACGGGAGAGATAGGACGCGAGCAGTCAGATGGAAGGATTTCGGAGTGGTTTCCTTGGAGAAGCAAAGGGCTGTAGGTGGTCTAAATCCGCCAACCACCTCCATTAGAGTTTCGTAGACTTCCCTTCATTTGCCCTTCACCGCGGTGGTGAGTGGCCCTGCTAATGTACCAAGTGCTTAAGTCCCTTTTCTACAAACGATTATAACTGTTGTTTGAAACGGGTAAATATTATTGCGAAATATGATCTTATTATGCATGAGCGTTAAATGTAAAATTACGTTATGACGCGTGATACTAATGGATTAATATCCGCAGTTAACGATTCCCCAAGTCGGCAGTCTTCACGACGTAGTTGCGTCTTAAAGCGGAAAGCGGTTTCCTGTCTTGCTCGTTTGCGTTAAGATCTGAATTTCGAGGTCTCGCTTAAATATTCACTGACTGTATTACGGACTGTATTACATCCAGGTCTTACACGTTAGTAGTACGGGAGAGAGAGAAAGAGAGAGAGAGAGAGAGAGAGAGAGAGAACCGCGACCGCAGTGGAAGCGCTCGAAGAAAAGACCGTGGTTGAGGAAGGAAAACCGGGAGATATATTAACTTCCTCGAACGGCCCAGATATATAAGCTTTTATGGTAACACGAAGCATTCCGCAGTGTATAAACTATTACTATCAATAGTGCTCGACTAATTAACACTTTATGAATGCCCATCTATCTTGTTCGGTTATAGTTTCGAAGCGATATGTAAAAACGTGAATATCGAAAATTAAAATAAATTTAAATATTAAGCTTCCAAGG
>Ga0157363_1000997_pt1 | contig 22768 bp, 21 predicted proteins | sample AttsexASBM1_FD_111477 | JGI IMG/M metagenome (GOLD analysis project Ga0157363, IMG submission 111477) | Fungus gardens microbial communities from leaf cutter ant in Ribeirão Preto, State of São Paulo, Brazil - Atta sexdens ASBM1 | ecosystem: Host-associated > Fungi > Mycelium > Unclassified ... | reverse complement strand
TGCGTTTGCGCTGTACAGCCTGCAAGACCGCGGTAAGTTATTCTTAGGTCACGGTGCGGAAGTGTATGAAGGCCAAATCATCGGTATTCACTCACGTTCTAACGACCTGACCGTTAACTGCTTGACCGGTAAGAAACTGACTAACATGCGTGCGTCAGGGACTGATGAAGCAACAACACTGGTTCCAGCGATCAAAATGAGCCTTGAGCAAGCGCTTGAGTTCATCGATGACGACGAATTAGTCGAAGTCACACCTGTCTCTGTTCGTATCCGTAAGCGTCATTTAACTGAAAATGACCGTAAACGTGCATCGCGTGGTAGTAAAGAGTCTTAATTCTCATTTTCTGAGTATTAAGCTAAACCTGAACCAGACTCTTCTGGTTCAGGTTTTTTTTTACCTTGTGTCTAGCCTACTGAATACTGTGCGCAAAACCCGATCAATTTTCCAAAACTCGATTGGTAGAATGGGAAGGTCGGCTTTATAGTGTAGATAAGTAAAACTTACGGGAGAGACGCAATGTTATATATTTTCGATGTGGGAAACGTTATCGTTAATCTCGACTTTACCCGTGCTTTAGGCGTCTGGAGTAACCTGAGCGGTACTCCGCTTGCCCATGTTCAACAACACTTCCAGCTCGGGCCACAGGTTGAGCGCCATGAGCGGGGAGAAATATCGGATGAACAATTTGCTGCGGCACTGTGTGACGAGTTGGAGGTCAATCTCAGTTATCCGCAATTTGTCAGTGGCTGGCAGGCCATTTTTACCGATGTGAATCAAGCCGTGTTAGCGCTTATTCAGCAATTGCGTACAGAGGGACATCGGGTCGTTCTCCTATCCAATACCAATCAAATTCATACCGAATTTTTGGCGCAGCAGTATTCTGAGTTACTGGCGGCTGCCGACCAAAGCTATTTCTCTCATCGTATTGGGTTACGTAAACCGGATACGGCAATTTTTCACCATGTGTTGGCAGAAGAGGGCGTTGCGCCTGAACACGCTTTCTTTGTTGATGACTTGTTTGAAAATATTGAAGCGGCCACACAGTTAGGGATCAATACTCACCTTTATCAGGACGTTGAAGGGTTAGAAGCGGCCATTCAAGGTACCAGTCATTTTTCGTAGGGAAGCAAATTATTTATGCGGGTTAAACTCAGGACACGTTCGTTCTTTCGCTGGCTAGGCGTACTTTGGCGGCGAATTAACGATGACAATATGACAGTACAAGCGGGAAATCTCACCTTTGTTTCATTATTAGGGCTAGTCCCCTTTGTGACGGTAATTTTCGCTATCTTTTCCGCCTTTCCGGTCTTCAATGATATTAGTGGTGAGATCCGACATTTTATTTTCCGAAATTTTGTCCCCACGACGGGAAATGTGATTGAAGAGTACATTGACCGTTTTGTCGTCAATGTCCATCGCATGACGGTATTCGGTGCGATTGGCCTTATTTTTACCTCATTACTATTGATGTTCTCCATCGATAGCGCGTTAAACAGTATTTGGCGCAGCTCGCGCAAGCGACCGCTTGTTTTCTCGTTTGCGGTGTATTGGATGATCCTGACACTGGGGCCCTTACTCGCTGGTGCAAGTATTGCGCTCAGTTCCTATTTGCTTTCACCGCAATGGCTGAATATGCCCGGTATTAGCGAGATCATTCAATTAGTGCTGCGAAGTTTTCCCTTACTTCTTTCATGGCTTGCCTTCTGGCTACTGTTTAGTGTGGTACCCACCTGTAATGTGGCGGGTAAAGATGCGTTAATTGGGGCATTAGTTGCTGGGGTATTATTCGAGATTGGTAAAAAAGTTTTTACGCTGTACGTGACGATGTTTCCCGCCTACCAGCTTATTTACGGTGTGCTTGCCGTGATTCCCATGCTGTTCCTTTGGGTCTATTGGACGTGGTGTATTGTGTTACTCGGCGCAGAGATTACTGTCTCGCTTGAGCACTACCGTAAACTTCGTCGTCAGCGTCAACAAGAAGCGGATATTTCATGATTGCATTAATTCAACGTGTTTCAGCGGCCCACGTCAGTGTTGAAGGGAGCGTGGTCGGTAAGATTGCCGGGGGGCTTCTTGTCCTGCTCGGTATTGAAAAGGATGATGATGAAGCTAAGGCCCGTAAGTTAGCCGAGAAAGTCGTGAATTACCGGGTCTTTAGTGATGAACAAGGAAAGATGAATCTTAACCTACAACAAGCTGAAGGCGAGTTATTGGTTGTTTCACAGTTCACGCTTGCTGCTGATACGCAAAAAGGGATGCGTCCCTCTTTTTCTAAAGGTGCCTCTCCTGACAGAGCTCGTGAGCTGTACCTATATTTCAGTGACTACTGTCGAGAAATAGGTATTAAAACAGAGAATGGGCAGTTCGCCGCAGACATGCAAGTATCATTAACAAATGATGGTCCAGTGACTTTCTGGCTTCAGTGTTGAAGGAGAGCGACTAAATGTACCAATTACGCGTTCCTGAAACGGCCAGTGATCTTGCCGAATATTTCAAGTTTCGTTGGCAGATGCTACGTAAACCGTTAAATCAGCCACCAGGTTCAGAACAGGATGCTTGGGATACCACGGCACATCACCAAATGTTGGTTGATGATGAAAATAATGTCGTAGGCGTTGGACGGCTTTCCATTAGTGGCGATAACGAGGCTTCCATCCGATTTCTTGCCGTCTCCCCGGAATTACGTGGTAAAGGGTTGGGGAGATTACTGATCATGACTTTGGAGTCGGTTGCGCGCCAAGAGGGAGTTAAACGGGTGACCTGTAGCGCGAGAGAAGATGCTGTCGAGTTTTTTGCTCAGCTCGGTTATATCAATCAAGGTCGTGTGACAACTTCGCAGACCACTCGGATTCGTCACTTTTTGATGATTAAGCCGATGGCGTCAATGGATGATATTCTTCATCGTGCTGATTGGTGTGAACAGTTACAACAAGCCTGGTATCAGCATATCCCGTTAAGTGAAAAAATGGGTGTACGTATCCAGCAATATACCGGTCAGAAGTTTATGACGACCATGCCGGAAACCGGTAACCAAAATCCGCATCATACTCTCTTTGCAGGAAGCCAATTTTCTTTGGCAACCTTAACGGGTTGGGGACTAATCTGGTTACTACTAAGAGAGCGGAAATTGGGAGGAACCATCGTCTTGGCAGACGCCCATATTCGTTACAGCCAACCCTTACAAGGACGTCCGACAGCCAGTGCCGATTTGGGATCGCTAAAAGGTGACTTAGACCGATTGGCGTGTGGTCGTAAGGCCAGGGTAAGTTTAGACGTTACGCTTAGTGATGAGCATCATCAAGGCGCGGTATTCCAAGGGGTTTACCTTGTGTTACCCGCTGAAGCGGAGAAACCCTTGGAAGAGGGTGGTTCAGCGCCCCATTAACGGGAACTAAGGTAACAAGCAGAGCTTGTTACCTTAGTCTTTACTCCGCGCCAACCTGCTGGCTAAAACTCGGGGTAGTAAATGCCCCCCTTAATGAAGAGGGTGGTGCGGTAAGTGAAGGCAGATTTCCTTTAAGCTGAAGAGTAAAGTTACCTTGCCCTGACAGAGGTTGTGGCCAGAACCACCGTGTGAATGCGCTATAAGGAACTTTTTCGCCCCGCAGGGAAAGTTCAAAAGGGTGTGTGGGAGCTTGTGAAATATCAAGGCGACCGACCACAGGTCCTTCCTGTACCAATCCTTTAATATCTTCAATGCTCAACCTGTCCTGCGTCACATTGAGTTTATACCATAGCGCTCGCACATCTTGGCGATTAAAGGTTGCTGCAGCGGCATAGTACTCCGCATTCCCCGCCCAAAGCCCCCACTGGTGTTGTTGTGCAACCTTTAACTCGGTGCCGGTGATGTGTGTCGCGGTCATCTGGAAGGGATAGTCGGGGTTAATATCAATGAATAGGCCGTTATCTACATTAACATTATGCAGGGTGATGGAGCGAATAGCCTGTGGGAGAGGTGTTGTCAGAAACTGACGCCATTCAGTGGGCAGTGTATAGCGAATATTGCTCAGCGATAACTTATCGACATTTATCGCGCCGGTTTTGCTTTGCCACTGGCCTTGGGCGGAGACCGTTCCTTTCGCCCACCCTGCGTCAAATTGATCGAGGGTGATATTCCCCTGCGTAGCCGTTAGCTTTAGATGAGGTTGGGACCATTCTTCAATTCCAAGAATGATGCTTTCAGCATCAGCGGTTAAGCGGCCGGCGAACATTGAGTGGTTGGTAAGGTTCTGTCCATTGATATTCAAGTCATTGATGACCCAGTCTGGGCCTACAATACTGAGATGATTAAGTGCTAGATCTTTCACTGTGACCTGAGGGAGGTTGTTTATTGCCATCAGATCAGCCAATCGTTTATCGGTTTGAAAACGAATATTATTAAGTTGTAGCCGGGGGATTGACCACTGGCCTTCCGCTGAACGCGTTAGTTGGCCTTCGAACGTCCCACGGTCAACTTCACCCGATAGCTTAGTCACGTTCAAACGATGAAAGTCTTGATCCCCCTGAGCAACCAGCTTATCGAACTGTTGGTGCGCGATATGTACACCTTCCGCTGCGAAAGTAAAACTAAACCTTTTACCAAGTACTGCCTGTTGACTTGGTACCCAAGGCGACAATATCCCGTTGATGCGCGTTGCAGAGAGGCAATTGGTTGGATAAGGGTTTAATAATTTTACCTCCTGAAGCGCTAAGCGATCGGCGCTGATTGGGAGCGTCGCGTCAGGGGTTAAATTACTAAGGATCAGTGTGCCTTGTTGGACCGAAATCTGTGAAAAGTGTGCGGGATTGAAAAACTGGCGAGGGGTAAATGATAAGGAAAGTCTACCGGCAATCAGTAATGCCGGTTGGCCATCTTCGCCGAAGGTGACTTTATCAATAGTAAAAGTTAAAGGGTGCGACCAGTCATGGGTAAGTCGCTCAATCGATAAATGATAAGGCGTTGCATCACTGATCCAGCGACAGGCTGCGGCGATACCCCAATGACTGCGTAAGATGGCATAGCCGAGACTCACTAGCACGACAAGCAGTATTACGAGAGAGAGCAGCAATTTAACGAGTAACTTCATCGACGTTTCCTAATGATGAGTGAACGGTAGGTTATGCCTTAAAATCACTGTCAGCTCAAGGAGCATAAAGACGACTGACTATCTGGATCAATAATCAGTCGCATAATTTGACTTATTCTTCGCGAGGCAAAATCAGGTTTAACACGATAGCTGTCACCCCACCTGCAGCGATACCTGAGGAAAAGAGTGTACGCAGCCACTCGGGCGCAAACTGAAGGATTTCTGGGTGTTGCGAAACCCCTAATCCAATCCCTAAAGATAATGCCATCACCATGATCGCGCGACGATTCAAGGTTTCCCGAGCCACAATACGTACACCTGAGGCTGCAATGGTTCCAAACATCACTAAGGTTGCACCACCGAGTACTGGTTCGGGGATATTTTGTACAATATCACTGACCGCAGGAAAAAGCCCTAACAGCATAAGCATTATCGCAACAATGAAGCCGACATAACGGCTAGCGACGCCGGTGAGTTGAATCACCCCATTATTTTGACCGAAGCAAGAGTTTGGAAAGGTGTTAAACAGCGCGGAAACGCAGCTATTGATTCCGTTAGCGAGGACTCCACCTTTTAGACGCTGCATATAAAGCGGGCCTTTCACTGGTTGCTCTGAGACGTCAGAGGTTGCAGTAATATCGCCAATGGTCTCCAGCGAGGTCACCATAAAGACCAGCATGAGGGGGAGTAATAGATTCCAATCTATCTGTAAGCCATAGCGTAATGGTTGTGGCCACATGACGAGTGGATGACTTGCGCTCGGTAAGGCGCTCGGTAGCACTCCCATCGCCCAAGCAAGGATATAGCCGATTAGCATGGCAATAAAAAGCGCGGCAATTCTTAGATAAGGATTTTTTTGGCGATTAAGCAAGATGATGGTCAACAACACGACACCGGCTAGCAGCAAGTTGGTTGGCGATCCGAAACTATGGTTAGCCATCGCGCTGAATCCCCCCCCGACAGAGGTCAAGCCAACCTGAATCAGTGATAGCCCGATAATCATCACCACAATCCCCGAGACTAACGGGGTAATAACCCGCTGAACGTACGGGAGTATGCGTGAAATGATCATTTCGGTACAGGAGGCGAGCATCAGTGTACCGAATAGCGCCGCCATCATATGAGAAGTGTCTGCCCCGCTTTGTTTTAAGGCTAGTCCCCCCATGATCAGTGGTGAAACAAAGTTAAAGCTAGTGCCCTGTACCGACAATAAGCCTGAGCCGATTGGCCCCCAAGTCTTAATCTGTAATAAAGAGGCAATACCGGAAGCAAACAGCGACATACTGAGAATATGCCGCGTGTCTTCAGCCGGTAAATTTAAGCCCTTACAGATGAGAAGTGCTGGCGTAATCACTGCCACGAACATGGCGAGTAAGTGTTGTAAGGCGGCAAATATGGCTTGTGGAAGCGGAGGACGAGCTTCCAGCGGAAAGATTAACTCGCTACGCGGAGCGGGTGACGGGTTTTCAGTCGGTTCGACACGTTCGGCAGACATATTTTTTCTCTGGCAGAGTCATAAAAGGGGCAATTTTAATGGAGTCGATTATGATTGCAAACGATTGCTTAGCCTAAAACAGTATTGGCAGCTTAAACATTACTGAATAAGGTTTTAGCGGGTAGCCATCGTTCAATCAATGCTTTCGACTGTTCGGGATAATGCTGGTGGAGATGTTTAGCAATGCGTTGTATTTCCGGGATTAATCGTTGGTCGCGTACCAAATCTACGACTTTAAATTCTGCGTTACCAGTTTGTTTGGTGCCGAGTAGTTCACCCGGGCCCCGAATTTCCAGGTCATGTTGGGCAATGACGAATCCATCGTTCGTATCACGCAGGACTTGCAAACGTTTTTGCGCAGTCTTACTTAGAGGGGGTTTATACAATAAAACGCAATGGGAGGCGATAGCACCACGGCCGACACGTCCGCGCAACTGGTGTAACTGGGCTAAGCCAAGACGCTCAGCGTTATCAATAATCATTAAACTTGAATTAGGCACATCTACGCCCACTTCAATCACGGTGGTGGCAATCAGGAGATCCAGTTCATGACCTTTAAACTGTTGCATGATCTGCTGTTTTTCAGCCGGTTTCATTCTGCCGTGCACTAAACCGATACGCATTGTGGGTAAAGCAGCTTGAAGTTCGACCAAGGTGTTTTCAGCGGCTTGCGCTTCGAGCTGCTCTGATTATTCAATCAAGGTGCAGACCCAATAAGCTTGTCGACCCTCAGCACAGGCCTTCTCTACCCGAGAAATAATCTCGCTACGACGTGAATCTGGGATGGCCACTGTCGTGACTGGGGTACGCCCAGGTGGTAGCTCATCAATGGTCGACGTCTCAAGGTCGGCATACGCAGTCATTGCCAAGGTACGTGGAATAGGCGTTGCCGTCATAATCAATTGATGTGGATGGAAACCTTGCTGCTGGCCCTTTTCCCATAGCGCGAGGCGTTGATGAACACCAAAACGGTGCTGCTCATCAATAATCACCAGTGCCAGATGTTGGAATTGAATATGTTCTTGGAAGAGGGCATGAGTTCCTACCACCATTTGTACTTCGCCGCGGGCAATACGCTCTTGCTCTGCAGCACGTGCTTTCCCTTTCTGTTTTCCTGCTAGCCAGCCGACTTGTATGCCAAGTGGTTCGAACCATGACCGGAAATTATGGGCGTGCTGCTCGGCGAGTAACTCGGTTGGGGCCATCATTACGACTTGCTGGTCGGCAGCAATTACTTGTAATGCAGCCAGGGCGGCCACCAAGGTTTTCCCCGAGCCTACATCACCCTGTACCAGACGTAGCATCGGATAGGGATGTGCTAAATCTTGTTCTATCTCTTTGACGACCCGCTGCTGAGCGCCGGTCGGCGTAAAAGGCAGCTGACTTAACAGTTGTGCCGATAAACGATGATCGGGTTTGAAGGATAAGGCACGATACTGCTGCGCCCCAGCCCGTGCTTGTAACATGCTGAGCTGATGTGCCAATAACTCTTCGGTAATGAGTCGCAATTGTGCAGGATGACGGCCTAGCTCGACATCGGCTAATTGCATTTCCGGAGGTGGGCGATGCAATAGCTGTAAAGCTTCAGTCAGGGACATCAGACTGCGGCAAAGTTCTTGGGGCAGTAATTCCTGAATAGGATTATGTTGCAGCAAGACCAGAGCTTGATCGGTTAAATTACGCAGCGTGGCTTGACGGATACCGTCGGTAGCGGGATACACCGGGGTCAAGGTCTCTTGCAGGATAATGGAGTGTTGCTCGTCCTGCTGACGATATTCAGGATGAATAATTTCTGGGCCGCGCTGTCCGCGTCGGATCTCACCCCATGCAATGATTCTCTTACCCGTCGCCAAGCCATTTTTCATCCCCGCATTGAAGTTGAAAAACCGCATTGTTAGCGTTCCGGTACCATCACTGATTTGGCAAACTAGCATACGTCGACGGCCAAAGGTGATTTCACTGTGCAGCACCTCTCCACAGACGGTGGTGTGTGAACCGGCCTGTAAGTCATTAATGGCGGTGAGATGCGTACGGTCTTCGTAACGTAAGGGCAGATGTAACAGTAAATCTTGTAACGTATGGAGACCGATTTTCGCTAATTTAGCGGATTGGCTGGCACCAACACCGGTCAAGGTAGTGAGCGGAATGGCATCAAGCAGGCGGCCTTTCATCGTTTTCTCGTGGCCTGCATACTGTCCCACCATGTTTGATCGGCACGAATGTTTCCATCAGGATCAATATGCGGATAGGGTAAGCCCTTGTGTTTAGCGACCCGAGCCAGAGTAGGGTAACCCCCTTCAAATAGCAGTCGTTGCTGCTCTTGTGGGTCTATATCGCTGTAGTCGCGGTGATATAAGCCTGCAACCTGACGTTGGCGTTGAGCCTCGTACAAGATTAAGGCCGCGGCCACCGACACATTCAACGACTGCACCATTCCGAGCATAGGGATAACAATATGGTGATCGGCTAAGGCGAGCGCTTGATCACTGATGCCCGTTTTTTCTTGACCGACGATAATACAAGTAGGCTTGGTATAATCGATCTCTCGAAAATCAACCGCTTTATCACTTAAGTTGGTGGCGAGGACCTGCATAGACTGCGACGTGAAGTCAGCGACGGCCTGCTCAATACTGTCATGGGTGTGGACATTGACCCAATTATTGCTGCCTGCTGAAGAGGAAACTGCAGTTCGCATCCGCTCTTCTGGCCATACGGCATGAATATCATGAATACCGATCGCATCGGCGGTGCGAATAATCGCTGAAATATTATGCGGCTTATGGACTTGCTCAAGACACAGAGTGAGGTCTGGCTGGCGCCTCGCCAACATTTCCTGAATTCGAGCAAGTCGTTGAGCATTCATAAACTAGTTACGATTACGTTGGACTTTAATGACATCTGACATCACCCGTAATTTACGCATGATGTTAGCTAAATGAACGCGATCATGTACCGTCAGTCGCAGATAAGCGGTATAAACCCGGCCATCGCGCTCTTCGGTATTCAGGCTCTGAATATTGGAACGCTCTTGGTTAATCGCGGCGGTTAAGTTAGCTAATACCCCTTGATGATTAAACATATCGACTTTTAATTCGGCGATAAAGTCTTGTTCAGTATGGGTATCCCACTCAACCGGCATAAATTTCTCAGCGTCTTTACTAAAACCGCGAATATTACGACAGGATTCATGGTGCACGACTAACCCTTTTCCAGGACTGATATGTGCCAAGATCGGATCACCAGGAATTGGACGACAACATTTTGCGAAGGTAATCAACACGCCTTCAGCCCCTTTGATGGGAAGCTTGTGGCGTTTTGAATGGGTGCTGGTAGTGGTGTCATGTGATTCCAATTGTGGAAGAAGGTTCTTCGCCACAACGACACTCATTGCATTACCCAGACCGATTTCAGCCAAGAGATCGTCAAAGCTGGCGAGCTTCATACGCTCCAGCTCATGCTGAATACTCTCTTGCGGGACTTCAGCCAGCTTTTTACTGCCGCCCAGTGCATGACTGAGTAAGCGTCGACCCAGTAATACCGAATCTTCACGCTTAAGATTCTTAAGGAGTTGACGAATTTTGGCGCGCGCTTTGGAGCTGACGACAAAGTTCAGCCAGGCCGCATTAGGGCGGGCCCCTGGTGCGGTAATAATTTCAATGGTTTGTCCACTGGTCAACGGTTGTGACAGCGGATAAGGTTGACGATCCACTCTCGCCCCCACACAAGCATGACCAATATCGGTATGAACCGCATAGGCGAAGTCGACAGGTGTCGCTTCGGCCGGCAGTTCAACGATGCGGCCTTCTGGGGTGAAGACATAGATTTCATCTGGGAACAGGTCCGACTTCACACTCTCGATGAATTCAAAGGAGTTACCTGAGCTCTGTTGTAGTTCAATTAAGCTCTGTAACCAGCGTTGCGCGCGTAACTGAGCGGTAGTAACGCTTTCACCTTGCTGCTTATAGGCCCAGTGGGCAGCGACCCCCATTTCAGCCATCTGATCCATATCTTCGGTACGAATTTGGACTTCAACAGGAACACCGTGTGGGCCGATCATCGAGGTATGCAGCGATTGGTAGCCGTTCGCTTTCGGAATGGCGATATAGTCTTTCATTCGCCCTGGGCGCGGCTTAAATAGGCTATGCATTTGCCCCAAGACGCGGTAACAGGTATCGATATCTTTAACGATGACGCGAAAGGCATAAATATCCATAATGGAATGGAAACGCTGCTCTTTCAGGTGCATTTTACGGTAAATAGAGTAAAGATGCTTTTCGCGTCCGCTGACGCGACAAGGGATACCTGCTTCTTGTAAACGGCCGTCTATCTCACTCAGAATACGCTGAATCATCTCTTTACGGTTGCCGCGCGCCGCCTTAACGACTTCTTTGATCACACGGTAACGGTTGGGATACAAGGCTTCAAAGCCAAGTTCTTCCAATTCCGTTTTCAGATGATGGATACCGAGACGATGGGCAAGCGGACTGTAAATTTCGAGGGTTTCAAGCGCGATACGACGACGTTTATCGGTGCGCAACGAGCCGAGCGTACGCATGTTATGGGTACGGTCAGCCAGTTTAATTAAGATCACGCGAATATCTTGCACCATCGCCATGATCATTTTGCGAAAGTTCTCTGCTTGGGCTTCTTTCTTATCCTGGAATTTTAATTTATCCAGTTTAGAAACACCCTCCACCAACTCTGCAACACTCTCACCAAATAACTGCTCAATTTCTTGATAGGTGACGGCGGTGTCTTCAATCACGTCATGCAGTAATGCAGCCATGAGTGTTTCATGGTCTAGCTTCATCCCTGCCAGTATGCAAGCAACGGCTACTGGGTGAGTAATATACGGCTCACCACTCGAACGAGTTTGTCCTTCGTGAGCATCACGCGCGACGAGATAAGCCTGCTTGAGTCGCAAAATTTGCTCCTCAGGCAGGTACTTTTCAATCAGTTGGTTAAGGCTTTCAAACAGATACAAGGGCTACCTTCACTATAAGAATTAACGACGGCCTTCAGCGATAGCGTTGACGGCTTGTAGTTCAGCCGCTTCTTGCTCGTGCTGGTCTTGGCGCTCACGGACATCAAGAATACTGTTAGTAATTAAGCCTTCTTCGATTTCACGCAGAGCGATAACGGTTTGCTTATCATTTTCTTCGGGAACTAATGCATCTTTGCCGCCGATTTGTAATTGACGAGCGCGGCGTGCAGCGACCAACACTAAGTCAAAACGGTTGCCAACTTGTTCTACTGCATCTTGTACGGTTACGCGTGCCATATAGGTATTACTCCACTAATCGGGTATAGATAAGGCATGATACTGAAGCGAATTCAGTCTGCCAATAATTTGCTAATAAGCGCACTATGTCGAGATTTTTGACGATGCATCCGTAAGCGTTCAGCGCGGATGATAGTCTTAAGGTCAGACAGTGCGAGATCGAAATCGTCATTGACGATCAGATAATCGTATTCGGCGTAATGGCTCATCTCATCAACCGCTTTGGCCATTCTAGACGCAATGACGTCACCGTCATCTTGACCTCGGCCACGTAAACGGCGATCGAGTTCGTCTTGGGAAGGGGGGAGAATAAAGATACTCCGCGCGCCAGGCATTTGTTGACGAACTTGCTGAGCACCCTGCCAGTCTATATCCAAGAAAACATCCACGCCCGTTGCCAACACTTGTTCGATAGCGTGACGGGAAGTGCCGTAATAGTTTCCAAACACTTGTGCATGCTCGAAAAAAGCATTTTCCGCGATCATCGCGGTAAATTCTTCTTTCGTCACAAAGTGGTAATGCTCACCGTGCACTTCGCCTGGACGGATATTTCGCGTGGTATGAGAGACAGAAACCTGAGTGTCGTATAACGGCTGGGTTTTCAGCAACGCTTGGATCAAACTCGATTTACCCGCACCACTGGGAGCGGAAACAATAAATAACGTACCTTGGGCCATAGTTTTCTTGGATTAGATAAAGAGCGGGGACAATATCCGAACCATTATACACAGCCTTTGCAAATGAAGCAGTATTTTGTCTAAAAAAGCAGAGAAAAAGGGGGTAATTTTAAGCAATTAAACGTTTTATTCCGCCTATCAGACAGTAAAGGTCGAGGAGTGACGCTGTCGTTATCCGGCGAAGTCGCGGTGAGTTAAAAGCAGCATTAATTAAAAGAATTTACCTAAACGTAGCATAAACATTAGGGAGAAATGCGTTGTAGAATCTATTTTTAACGTTATGAATATAAAGGATTTATATCAACAAGGATGAGATAATAATGAGTAAGATTAATCGTGCAATAATAGTAATAATCGGGAGTAATCTGTTCGCCAACGCTTATGCCAATGATCAGTACCGCTCTGTCTGGGATGATATTTCAATGGACCTTGGCGTAGGCACATTCTCTACTTCCGCCAAAAAACGTCTTTATGAACCGACAACCGATCGCAAACATGATCAAGCAAATTGGCGTATGCGTAATGCACCAACCCTAAAAGGTGAAGTAGCGTGGCAGGTATTACCCAAGCTTTCACTGGGCCTTTCAGGATGGACAACCTTAGCGAAACACGGTGGCAAAGCGGATCAATATACTTGGGGTGATGAAAACCAACAAAGTTGGACTTCGTCTAGTCATCACCCAAAAAGTTATGTAGACCGTGTGAACCAATTTGATCTGAATCTGAAGTATTGGCTTTTATCGAGCGATGTGTCGAGAATTGGGGTAATGAGCGGTTATCAACAAACCCGGTATCGTTCGAGTGCTTATGGGGGGAGCTATAACTTTGATAATGGCACTGAAATTGACGAAGTTTCTCATGATTTGTTAACGATTTCGTATCGTCAAACCTATAAAACCCCTTACATAGGTCTTTTAGCCTCTTACCGTTACCAAAAATGGGAAGTTGGTGGAGAAGTTAAGTATAGCGCTTGGGGACGAGCTTCTGATCGTTATGATCATCATAACGCTGATGCCACTTTTACTTCACTAATAACAAAACAAAAATCAACGTCTTTATCGCTTAATGGTGGATATTATCTCACCGAAAACACCAAGGTTTATCTTGAGGGAATATGGGGGCGGACCTTTAATCGAAAAGGAACGAGCCATTATTATGACCATGAAGAAGGTACCTCAGAGTCGTCAAAAAAGGGGGCGGGGACAGAAAATACGTCACTGATGGCGAGCCTAGGCTTTCGCTATAACTTCTAACGACTTTTTAAACGATGGCATCACCCGATAGTGGCGAGTTTCAATGACCTATATCAACTCAGGCTATTGGGTATGTTATATTATTATTTTGGCCCGGCCGGATGTAAACGCAACGGGCCAACGCTTTTCATTTGCTTTGCTTCTTTTATTCATTATCCAGGGGTTGCTATGATCAAAAAAATCGGTGTATTGACCAGTGGGGGAGATGCCCCAGGCATGAATGCTGCAATTCGCGGCGTTGTGCGGGCTGGTCTTGCGGAAGGTTTAGAGTTATTTGGCATTTATGATGGTTACCTCGGTTTATATGAAGACAGGATGTTGAGCTTAGATCGTTATAGTGTTTCGGATGTCATTAACCGCGGCGGAACCTTTCTTGGCTCTGCCAGGTTCCCTGAGTTTAAGGAAGAAGCGGTACGACACATTGCGATTGAGAATATGCGTAAGCGCGGCCTTGATGCCTTAGTCGTTATCGGCGGGGATGGGTCTTACATGGGAGCGAAGCGCCTGACTGAGATGGGATTCCCTTGTATTGGCTTACCGGGCACTATCGATAATGATGTAGCGGGTACGGATTATACTATCGGTTATCAAACCGCCCTCGAAACGGTCGTTGAAGCTATTGATCGTCTACGTGATACTTCCTCTTCACACCAACGGATTTCAATTGTCGAAGTTATGGGACGCCATTGTGGTGATCTTACTCTCTCGGCGGCCATTGCAGGGGGTTGTGAGTACGTGGTGCTTCCCGAAATCCCTTACACCCGTGAAGAATTAGTCGCAGAAATTCGCGCTGGTCTTAAAAAAGGTAAGAAACATGCGATCGTCGCGATTACAGAGTTAATCTGCGACTGTGCCGAACTTGCTCAGTATATCGAGAAAGAGACGGGCAGAGAGACGCGTGCCACAGTATTAGGGCATATCCAACGTGGTGGTGCCCCTTGTGCTTTTGACCGTATTCTCGCGTCACGAATGGGCGCTTATGCAGTAGATTTGTTGCTACAAGGCTTTGGCGGTCGCTGCGTGGGAGTCCAGAATGATCGGATGGTTCACCATGACATTATCGATGCTATCGAAAATATGCGTAGACCTTTCCGTGGCGATCTTATGGCGACAGCTAAGCGGCTTTATTAGCACTCGGCTGCTATATGCTTTTGAGATATAAAAATACACTTTTTATTCTTTAAACTCTGCAGCATCTCATGTCACTCTACGGGTATTAAACGATAAGGGGTGACTATGAAAAAGTGGCAACTCGGGGTAGGACTGCTGATGGTCTCTGCTAGCGTACTAGCAAAAGACTTTCAGTTGTTAAATGTTTCTTACGATCCAACGAGGGAGTTTTATGAGCAGTACAATAAAGCTTTCTCGGCTTACTACAAGCAACAAACGGGTGACAACGTTGTTGTCCGTCAGTCACATGGTGGATCGGGTAAACAAGCTACTTCGGTAATCAATGGTATTCGTGCTGATGTTGTCACCCTCGCTTTACAATCTGACGTCGATGCGATCGCGCAACGGGGACGTATCGATAAGCAGTGGCAAAAAAGGCTTCCCGATAATTCAGCCCCCTACACCTCGACAATCGTTTTCCTAGTGCGTAAAGGTAATCCAAAAGGGATTCACGACTGGAATGACCTGATTAAGCCTGGTGTAAACGTTATCACACCAAATCCTAAGACTTCGGGTGGAGCACGTTGGAATTATCTTGCCGCCTGGGGTTATGCGTTAGATAGCCATCATGGTGATGCCAAACAAGCAGAAGCCTTCGTTAGAGCATTATATAAAAATGTCCAAGTACAAGATTCCGGTGCGCGAGGCGCAACCAACACCTTTGTCGAGCGGGGTATCGGTGATGTGCTTATCGCCTGGGAAAATGAGGCCTACTTGGCGGTCAATAAACTGAAAAAAGATCAGTTTGAAATTATTACCCCAAAAGAGTCTATCCTCGCCGAACCGACGGTTTCTCTGGTGGATAAAGTTGTGGACGAGAAAGGCACCCGTCCGGTAGCAGAGGCCTATCTAAAATACCTCTATTCTCCGCAAGGACAACAAATCATTGCGCAAAACTATTATCGACCACGAGATAAAGCGGTTGAAAAACAGTATTCCGCTGTGTTTAAGCCGCTCCATCTCTTTACAGTTGAGGAGAAGTTTGGCGGCTGGGCGAATGCACAAAAAACACATTTCAGTGATGGCGGGACCTACGATCAGATTATGAAGCCGCAATAGTCGCTGACATTTCGCCGAGAAGTCGTACACTGAGGTAAGGTTTCTCGGCGGAATAATCAAGATGAATTGGCAAGTCGTAAAAAGGGTCTGCATAATCAGTGTTGTGAGTATTGTGGTGTATGGCGTATGGCGTGGCTATACGCTTCACGGCAACAGCGATGCGTTATGGCAGATAGTCTCTCGTCAGTGCGTTCCCCATCAACAGCAACAACATAGGCCAACGCCTTGCCAACAGGTTAACCTCTCCCAAGGCTATGCTCTGCTAAAAGATAAAGTCGGTATTGCTCAATATCTATTGATTCCCACCGATCAGGTGTCGGGAATTGAGAGTGATAAGTTATTAGCCGCAACTACACCGAATTATTTTTCATTAGCCTGGTCGTTGATGCCGCAGCTAAGCCAGCACTTGGAAAAGCCTATCCCCAACACCTTACTTTCTCTGGCGATTAATTCGAAGTGGGGCAGAACACAAAATCAACTCCATATTCATATGTCCTGCCTGCGTGATGATGTTCGCCAGCGCCTAGCGGAAAAGCAGGCAACGTTGACCGATAAGTGGCAGCCGCTTTCGTTACTTAACCATTCTTACTGGGTACGTACATTGTCACTCGAGCAACTAAACGCTCGTTCTTTATTTCAGCGGGTATTTACTGAGCTACCCGACATTGATCCAAGCAGTGGTCGAGAAGGGATCGCTGTTACAGTGCTTGCGGATGGGCGATTAGTAGTATTGGTGTTACGCACGGATTGGGTGAAGGGAGTACTAGGTTCTGCGGAAGAACTGCAAGACCATCAATGCCACGCAGTGTGAAATCAGTATCGCAGCTAAGCTGCGATACTGATTGCCATTAAGCTTTAGCCGCCGCCGCCGCCGCCGCTTTAACGATGACACTGAATGCATCCGCTTTCAACGATGCACCGCCGACTAGAGCACCGTCGATATCTGGCTGACCAAATAGCTCGGCCGCATTTTTATCGTTAACGGAACCACCGTATTGAATAATGACTTGTTCCGCCACTTCACGGCTCTGTTTGGCTATATGGTCACGAATAAATTTATGTACAGCTTGTGCTTGCGCAGGAGTTGCGGATTTACCGGTACCAATGGCCCATACGGGTTCATAAGCAATTACAGCGCCAGTGAAGGCTTCAACACCTTGTGCCTTGATAACGGCATCAATTTGACGTGAACAGACTTCTTCGGTCTTACCCGCTTCGTTTTCTGCTTCCGTCTCACCAATGCATAAAACGGGGATAAGGCCTTGCTGTTTTACAATGGCAAATTTCTCAGCAACGAGTTCATCGGTTTCATGGTGATAGGTACGTCGTTCTGAGTGACCGAGAATAACGTAACGAGCGCCTGTGTCTTTTAGCATTTCTGCGGAGGTCTCACCCGTAAACGCACCTGAAAGGTTCACATCGATATTTTGCGCTCCGACCTCAATATCGCTTCCTTCGACGGCAGAAACGGCTTGAGCCAAATATAGAGCTGGTGGGGCGATAACGACTTTACATCCCTGCACTTCTGCAAGGGCTGTGCGTAGACCACTGATTAAGTCTGCTGTTAGTTGTTTACTACCGTTAAGCTTCCAGTTACCCATAACTAATGGATGTCGCATGCTTTCCTCCGCATTACGCGCTTGAGTAAAATGCTATTACGCAGGGGTAATAGCGTCTAAGTTCACTATAAACCGTGTCGAAGCCCCCAACTTGCGTAGGATCACAAACCGGCGGATCATTTGGTCTCACTGAGTATCAATTTAACCGGTTCTGCGGCAAAGGTCATACCCCCTTCGCCCTTATCAGATAAAATATACCGTACTGCGCCCTCATTCGATAGCGTATAGGCTTTACCTTTTCCCACTGTCAGTAATTGTTCAAGGTGTTCTCGACACTGTTTGGCGGTAAATTGAGGTGAGAAAAAGCGGATGATATTGGTGATATAGCTCATCGCTTGCTGGCGCGATACAGTGGCTTGATTTCCCGGCACTGGTAGCCAAGTGAGCTGTATCGATTTTATTTTTGCCGTGCCGACTTCTAATACGGTGGAGGCATAAACTGTTTCACTGATCTTAGTCGCGGCAATGGTGACCAGTTTTTGCATCGAGCCCGTTTTAATCGCCCGAAATTCTTGTAGAGGTGTGGTCGGAAATTGCTGGCTGAATTGTTGGCGAAACTGAGTGATCGTCAGCTCAAAGGTGGGAGCATCGGGCGACAGGTATGGGGCGGTCTCAGGTAATGGCATCGATACGGGGTGTGCATTAACCTGCTTGGCCACACCGCAGCTAAGAAGTATTAGGGGAACATAAGCGGCGTATCGCATGCAAGCCCCTTACCAGTAGTGTTCGCTGGTGATATGGCCGGGTTTTCTACGAAGATGCTTACGTAGCCCTCGCTGTTCTTTAAGATACTTTTGTGTTTCTCTCACCATCTCCGGATTACCACAGATCATCACATGGCTCTGTTCTGCGGAGATACAAGTCCCTACCGCCTCTTCTAATGTGCCGTTATCCAGTAATGCTGGGACACGCCCTCGCAAACTGTCCGCAGACTCTTCTCGGCTAACCACTGTTTGTACACGCAGCTTATTGCCATAACGTTGTTGGAGTTCTTCGAATAAAGGTACATAACTGAGATCGGCCGCATAACGGGCGGCATGGACGAGAATAATCGTCTCGAAACGGTCGAGATCCTCGCCTTGCGCTAAAATTGAGAGGTAGGGGCCTATCGCAGTCCCCGTCGCAATCATCCAGAGCTCTTTTGCGTCGGGTACTTCTTCTAATACAAAATATCCAGCAGCCTCTTCCGTCACGAGCACTTCGTCGCCGGGTTTCAGTGATAGGAGCGCAGGGCTTAGACGTCCTTCAGGAACATGGACAAGGTAGAATTCAAGGGGAGTTTGGCTCGGCGCATTAACGTAGGAATAAGCACGCTGCACGGTCTCCCCCTCAATAGTCAGGCTAAGTTTAGCAAATTGCCCCGCAGTAAAGGGCGCGATGGGCGCGTCGACAATTAAACTAAAAAGGGTGTCGGTCCACGCCTTAACCTCAATAATTTTTCCTGTACACCATACCGCCATCATTGCCTCCAGTAACTCAATATTATTGTTGTGATTAGGTCAAGGTACTGACCGTTTTAATCCATTGTTGGGTCTGACGTTGACCATCAATAAGTAAACTATGGGTCGTTATCGACGACTCAGAAACTTCAACACCTTTCAGTAGGTCACCATCGGTAATTCCTGTTGCGCTGAAGACCACATTGTCGCTGCTAGCGAGATCCTCTAGACGGAGTACTTGCCCCAGCGTAAGGCCCATGGCTTGGCATCGGGTCGTTTCCTGTCGGCTTGCGAGGCTATTTTCAGCGCTACTCCCTTTAACCTGTTCGCGGGTGAGTAAGCGTGCCTGCATATCGCCGCCCAATGCTCGGATTGCCGCAGCAGAAATAACCCCTTCCGGTGCACCACCGATACCGTACATGACATCTATCGGTTGATGAGGGAAGCAAGTTAATAGCGACGCCGAGACATCACCATCGGGAAAGGTGAAAACCCGAACCCCTAATTGATAAAGGGCGGCGATAACCGGAGCATGGCGTGGTTTATCGAGAATCGACACCGTCAAGTCAGTCAGTTTTTTTTGTAAAGCTTGACTAATACGTTGCAGGTTTTCTTCAAGAGTGAGTTGCAGATCGATAACGCCTTTTGCCGCAGGTCCCACAATCAGCTTTTCCATGTACATATCTGGGGCATGGAGCAGAGTTCCCGCTTCGGCCACTGCCATCACTGATAAGGCATTACCTTGGCCAAACGCAGTCATCCTGGTGCCTTCTATTGGATCGACGGCAATATCGATGCGTTGGCCAGAGGCTTGTCCGACTTTTTCACCGATATAAAGCATGGGAGCGTCGTCGATCTCACCTTCGCCAATGACGATGGTACCGTCAATAGGCATCGCATTGAGTTGCTGGCGCATAGCCGTCACCGCTGCACCGTCTGCTAGGTTTTTATCGCCCCGACCAAGCCATTGGAAACCGGCTATTGCCGCAGCTTCGGTCACGCCATTGAAGTGTTGTGTGAGAGTGTGTTTCATGCTGAGTCATTAAGTTAGTCAGAGAAAACAGGGACTCAGTGTATCATAGCGAGGAAAGGGGAGGGATGCCCCCTGCAGAGCGCAGGGGGCTGTGAGTGCTATTGTTTAGCACTCTGTGTGCTATTCTTCTTTTTCCCAACCTCTGACGCGTGAGACCGCTTTTTTCCATCCCGCGTAACGATAATTACGTTCGGTAGTTTCAATGGATGGACGGAATTCTTTCTCCACAACCGATTTAGAACGGACTTCTTCTAAGTCGTTCCAGAATCCGACAGCAAGGCCTGCTAAGTAGGCTGCGCCCAACGCCGTCACCTCTTTCACTTCAGGACGTTCTACATGAGCCCCTAAAATATCGGCCTGAAATTGCATGAGGAAGTTATTGGCGACAGCTCCACCATCTACGCGTAGTGTTTGTAAACGAGTGTTAGCATCATGCTGCATCGCTTCCAATACATCGCGTGTTTGGAAAGCGATCGATTCTAAGGTCGCACGGATAATATGGTTAGCATTCGCGCCACGGGTAAGGCCGAAGATGGCACCGCGCGCGTAGGGATCCCAATACGGCGCCCCCAAACCAGTGAAGGCTGGCACCATGTAAACGCCATTAGAATCTTTAACCTTGTTAGCAAAGTACTCTGAATCGTCTGCATCGTTAAATAGCTTAAGTTCATCACGCAACCATTGAATGGATGCCCCTCCAATAAAGACCGCACCTTCCAATGCATAATTCACTTCACCACGCGGGCCGCATGCGATGGTGGTTAATAATCCATTGTTTGAGGTAATCGCTTCTTTACCGGTATTCATCAACATAAAACAGCCAGTACCGTAGGTATTTTTTGCCATACCCGGCTGAACACAAAGTTGTCCGTAAAGCGCTGCCTGTTGGTCACCCGCTATCCCAGCGATCGGTATACGTGTACCGCCCTTACCACCGATATTGGTTTGACCATATACCTCGGATGAGGCTTTAACCTCAGGTAAAATTTCACGCGGGATATCCAGTAAATCCAGCATCTTCTGATCCCACTCTAAGGTATGGATATTGAAGAGCATAGTTCGTGATGCATTGGTGTAATCCGTGATGTGCACACGGCCCTGAGTCATTTTCCAGACTAACCAGGTATCGACGGTGCCAAATAGAAGCTCTCCACGTTTCGCTCGTTCGCGAGACCCTTCAACGTGATCAAGGATCCATTTGACCTTAGTCCCTGAGAAGTAAGGGTTGATAACGAGACCCGTGGTATCGCGGATATAATCTTCATAGCCTTCGTCTTTCAAGCCTGAACAATAATCCGCAGTGCGGGGATCCTGCCATACGATTGCATTGTAGATCGGCTTACCTGTTTCTTTGTCCCATACGATCGTGGTTTCGCGCTGGTTAGTAATACCAATTGCCGCGACTTCATCTGAGCTAATGTCAGCATGCGCTAAGACTTCTACTAGCGTCGAACTTTGTGTGGCCCAAATATCCATTGGGTCATGTTCTACCCAGCCAGTTTTTGGATAGATTTGCTCGAACTCACGTTGTGAAACGGCGACGATGTTTGCATCGTGATCAAGAACAACGGCTCTAGAACTAGTCGTTCCTTGGTCGAGCGCGACGATTTATTTTTTTTCTTTAAACATAGTGAGTTCCTATTCGCCGTGAAGATTATACTTTACGTTCTTGTACAGTCGCTTTTTCGGCAGTAACTTGCTCGGGTTCGACTTGTACTGCTAAGGGAAGATGGCGGCCAATCATGGTCCGATACAAAAATGCGCCGACTAATGCACCAACAATTGGGGCAAAGATAGGGACTAAGAAGTAAGGGATATCTTTACCCCCTGTCAGAGCTAAATGTCCCCAACCTGCTAAATCGGCAAAGAGTTTAGGGCCGAAGTCACGCGCAGGATTCAGGGCAAAGCCGGTTAATGGACCAAAGGCTGCACCAATGGCGGCAACCAGTAAACCTATTAATAGGGGAGCTAAAGGCCCACGAGGGATTCCGTTACCGTCATCGGTAAGCCCCATAATGACGCCCATTAATACCGCAGTAATCGTCATCTCAATTAAGAAAGCTTGAGCGATTGAGAGATGTGCATCGGGATAGGTTGAGAAGATCCCTGCCATCGGTAAGCTGTCTAGAGTACCGCGAACAATATGATGGGTCTGCTCGTAGTCAATAAAGAGGCTTTGGTATAATCCGTAGACTAAAGCCGCTGAACAGAAGGCTCCAGCCGTTTGTGCGAAGATATAAGGGAAAAGCTTACGGGCTTCGAAGTTACCAAATACACATAATGCAATGCTGACCGCAGGGTTAAGGTGAGCGCCAGAAACGCCAGCACTGACGTAAGCACCCATCGCCACGGCAAGTCCCCAAACGATACTAATTTCCCATTGACCAAAATTTGCACCGGCCAATTTTAGCGCAGAGACACAACCGACGCCAAAAAAGATAATTAAGCCAGTACCGATAAATTCTGCAATACACTGACCAGTGAGCGTGTTGGTTGATTTACTCATAGCGTATTCCTTGACAGAGAAAGAGACGGTATTTGAGTTTTTCAAAAACCTCAAATGTATTTTTCTTGTGAATTTATCGTTAACGAAAAAAAACGCAAAATACCGCACGCTAAAAATGTGTACTTGGTCAAAAAAAATGCGCGTTTTCGCATATTCTCTTTTTCTTTTG
>Ga0157363_1000995_pt1 | contig 22790 bp, 7 predicted proteins | sample AttsexASBM1_FD_111477 | JGI IMG/M metagenome (GOLD analysis project Ga0157363, IMG submission 111477) | Fungus gardens microbial communities from leaf cutter ant in Ribeirão Preto, State of São Paulo, Brazil - Atta sexdens ASBM1 | ecosystem: Host-associated > Fungi > Mycelium > Unclassified ... | reverse complement strand
TTGTTCCAATTTTCGGGTCTTCTAGAAGTTTCCTTTACGCTTCTGTTACTCTCCCACGTTACATTTGACTTATACTCTTTTGATTTTTATTTTCATCAGGGTTATTTTTAATTCTTAAAACTAAAAAATCACGGTTGCACTGAGAGAGAGATTAGTTAAGCTACATAATTGAAGTATGTGTGAACATATTTTATTATATTTTAATATGCATATCTTCTCAATAATTGCGTAATAAAAATCTCTATGGATGAAGTGCAAATTCGAATTATTTATTACATAAATGCTGTAGAATATAACGTATAATAAGTACTCGTAAAAAATTAAAAAATATACTAGTCAAAAAAATTAAATCAAATAGATCTAATATATTTTCGTTTAATTATTTAGCCGCAATTAACTCGAAATAAATGTGTATCTGGCTTAACTTGAAGGGAGTTGGAAAAAGAAAAGGCAATTGTTATAGCAAGCAGTGAGATTGAAAATTAAGAGCATATACCAAATTCGCGCGGTCAACTTTTTTGCTTCTCCTTGCGAAAGTTGGGATGGAGGGATAAAATTAAACGATAACTGTATAAACCTGTTCTCGTTACTTTCTCATAAAATAAATTCAGAATTTCGATTCGTATATGATGAAATATCGAGTGTTGGGAGAAATCAATGTTCAGATAATTAATGTTCTATTATCAAGTGCAGAAAACGCGGGAAGGTGCAGCTAAAGCGGTCCAGTATACTGCCAGTACGGACTTGCAAAGTACAGTCGGAGAGTATAAGTAGTCACAGTCACGTCACATGCAGCCGTCACAACTCACAGGAAGTACGAGCAAGTACGACTTGTAAGCTGTACGACGTGCGACCGACCATAACACAATTAATCGCGACTGTAATCGTAAATGATTATTAAATACGACGAGCTGCTTCGAGATCCCGCGATTGCCTGTGATGTGATTACGTGCACCGTGCACCGTGCACCGCGTGTGCGCGGGATTGTCGTTCCAAGTTGTTAGAGAGAAGGAGGGAGAAAGAGGGATTAGGGTTACGAAACTGCGATGCACGAGATGCTGTATTTTTCCGCGACTTTTATGACGCGAGTCGATGAATCGTCCAATTCCTTCTACGGATGTGAACCGCGAACGTCTCGGCAAGTCTGTGTCGTATTGTCATTGTTGTCAATAGTGCCAATGTTATTGAAAGCTGCGACATAAGCTACCTTTGTAAGTCCTTCCGTAAACGCGCCCCTCTCGAATTTCGCTTCAATTCTAATATTTTTCACAACATTAATTCACTTCTTTAGAACATTAATTCGATTTACTTTACGTAGGAAACGAGATTTTATTACGCACATACTCTCTGAATAGTTTTTGTTATGACACTCGATTATGTAAATATATGTATATTATAAATACATATATTTTTCTTGCTATCTGATGACCCAGTTTCCTTTTCAGTCGCAGGAGAAGGCATAGCAGTAATGGAAGAGCCACAAACTCCAGGATCCGATTGCAATTCTAATCCGGCGGCAGATTCCATCCAGCAGGATCTGGTTGGGTCCGAGTTTGTTCAAGATAATGTTGAATATCAATGGTTTATCGATTATGGGTAAGCAATCTAATACTTGTCTCTATTTTGATAATATTACATATTGTTTTCTGACTTGCATACCTAACTTATAGATATAGAGATGGAGGACTACATATCCATCCCAGTGTTCTTTCATCGCTTTCTGCATCCTATACTCCCAAGGATCTGGGTTATTATGACGATCTTGCTCGGAATTTGGACGCTAATCTGGCGGAAATTGACATGGAAAGCTTTCGTACGGCGGACATTCATACCCTCCTTACGGCTCTACCTGTCATGTGCACGGAACCAGTTCAACATTCCGAAGTAAATACATAAATTAAATTAACCTTTATTATTGCAAATTCATCATCTAAGCCTGAACTGTAAACTGGAGATGCTAAATGTGAGAATATGTATCATGGAAATTGTAAAATGATCAATTTCATAATGTCACAAATCTTTATGAAATTTGTGGCAGTTTATATGAAGCTTTATATCAGAGATAGGAATCTGGTTTTAAGCACTGTCGCGTTGTTTGTAGTTAAAAATTTTTTATATAATATTCTAAGTCTGGTATATGTTCCATTACCACCACAGTTTAACTATCAAAGGGAACAGTATGCCAGTATATCTGGATCTGTCATGGAAAAGCTTGACATCGGTTCCTCCATCAGCCCTCATACCAGTAGCCAGGTATGACAATGGCTGACGAAAGCACGAACCCAATTGCTACAAACATTATTACCCATATATTTGATATTCACCCAATTTTACTAACAATTTTACGTTTAATTTGCATTTTTTGCATGTATACAAACGTAATATTATAATATTAAATTTATTTAATGTTAATGAAATGAAATTCTAATAATCTCTAATAGTAACAAAACTTTAATTAATACTTAAAAATACATAATCCTATATTTAATGTTAATTGGCATCTTGATTAGTACTGTATAGGTGTTATATTATAAAACAAATTTTAATTTTATAATTCTACAATTTAAGTATCAATCATATATTGTTATTCAAAGGGAGAAGATTCCGCATGTTCCACCGCCGACACAATATCTATATGCAAGTCGTCGTTGCTATTCTCTCCAGTAAAAGAAACCCCAATGTTACCACCGGGTGGTAGTTATAGCGTAGATTCTCTGGACTGTGAAGATATGTTACTCACCTGTCAAACGAATAATAAAAACAATTATACCATTGCTTTTGAGGGTAGCATGACTATGTATTCAGATGGCTCTCAAGATTTTGAAAATCATGGTAATGTATATGCTGCATAGCATTTGACAGTTTAATACAAATTAGTTTTAAATGTTAATTGAAAATAATTTACCTTTTAAAATTTTTCTACTATATTCTTTTTTCTTCGTTTTTTTAAAATTGATCAACTCGTTATTATTTTCAGATAAACACAAAACGTATGAATCACCAGATGTATTTTATGATAAATCAAAAGATATGAAAACCATGCTGGATTTATCAATGGCATGTTCAGATTCAAAGATATATACGACATGGAGTAATTTGAAACATTCCTCTATGAATAAAGTAATAACTCGTCATCCTTCCGGTAACAACAACACGATACCAGATATCTCACAAAGTGTTGCTAATCTGACGCTCGGTAGGATGAATAAACGGAGCCAAAGCTTACCGGATTTGTCTCACGTTCGTGAATTCCAGCATATTAATATACCTCTTAATTTTAGTGTAAGTGTAGATATAATATAAATTTATTTTTTATGCGACTTGTAAAAATCGTATTTAGTGATGTATAATGCAAATTTTATTTTTATAGGTTGATTCCGCTGAATCAAGCAATCATATGCAGCGATTGCACAGTTCTGGATCCGCAATGAGTCGTTCGACAAATGTAGAAAGTTCGGACAATGGAGAAAATGTTGGTACAAAAAAGTTGCAAAATTTGAGTCTTGTCAGACTGTTTATGAAGCAAAAGAGCATGAGCGTGGAGGGAATGAGTCTTACTTTGGATCAGTCGGATTCCGTTAGCGACAACAGTGGCTGGCCTACTAGCAATAGTGGCAGTGATAGCGCGACCAATACAAACACTCAGATTCAACGGCAAAATGATCAAGATAATATCTATGACCGTCGTGTGTCTGAAAACGATTTCTCTATAAATTGGATTAGGCGCGATGTGACTAATAATCGTGATGTGGAAAATCAGAGAGATAGCTTGAATGTTTTAAAATGTGCGATACGAAACAAAGATGATAAAGTCGAAATGGCATCATCTGCATCGGTGGAAGAACTTTCGGAGAGTACATCTAAATCTGGCTGTATGAGCGATCAACGAAGTTTTGATATCAATCCCTTTGAACAGAAAAACGGCTGGGCTGGCTTAATGGAAAAGAAATATCCGATCTGTCGAACAACAGGTATACAAGCCAATGCGGAAATGGAAGACAACGCAGTTCAAACTTCCTTAATTTTTGCTGCGCTAAGAGAGAAACATGGTTTCCCTCTCTTACAAGAAACAACAGTTAACAAAAAGCCTGTATATGTTGTATATCCGAATTATACATTACCTGATCTGTCGTTTCTCAAACTTAAAGATACGAAAATTGATAACATTGCGTTGAAACCACATACATTTGACAGAAGCAAGATGGAATGGAAACGTGCTCGTTCAGGTAGACCATTTTCGTGTAATGATATCGATGCTCTACGACAACGCGGATTCGCGCATATAAAGGATTGGGAGTCGCTTACGTTTCTTTTACCATATGAATACAAGAAGATTTTACATGATGTACCAGAAGTATCGAGATACATTAATATCAATGAGGAAGTTAAACGACCCCTATTCTGTTTGTCTCCTCCAATGCGTCATAAGACACGACCGATCAGCGAAATTATACCGAATACTACTTCATCAACGAGCAGTACCGCAACGCAACCATCTTCCGGGTACAGAGGCTCGTCGACGATTTTAACCGATTCCTCGACAAATCAGCAACCGTTATCGAACAATACGATCAATCCGTTGTATTTATATCGATATGACAGTATGAGTTCGGAGGCTAGTTTGAATAACGATAAGAAAATGCATAGGTTCAATCAAACGAGACAGACTTGTCCGTCTCTTCCGAAGCGATCCGTATCGTTACCGCAAGGCGAGGGTGAATCTGATAATGGCAGAGTACCGCCGCGACCGCCATTGCCGAGGAGTATTTTACGAAAGAACAAGGTACTTACGAATAAACGATACAGCATGTTTGAGATGGGAGATGTGGGCGAACAATCGGAAGAATCTGTGGACATAAACAAGAGAATGTCTTTACAAGAGCCATACTACATGAATAATGATTTACAATTATTATGTCGCGAAAGAACGATTGATTCAGAAAAGGATGTTGACGAGACGGAAGCGGAGAGATATCTTAAAGGTAAGGATGAATCATTTGGCATTTGTGTTCATTATTTTTAATTGTCGACCTATATTCATTTGACACACTTAACAATATAATTATCACAGAGAAATTAAACGACATTACAAATAATGCGAACGTGGAGTCGGAAACTTCTCAGAATAGCGACGATGACATCAAGCAGTTGGAAGAATATTTGAAACGTAGTGCAATCTCGTCGCAAAGCAGCGACGGAGATATTGACAATGCTGAAGTAAAAGTGAGATCGTACGTAAGAAAATTTTTAGCTTTGAGAATGAACAAGGATCCTCTTGTTAGAAATATTGATATGGGAGAATCGCAAAGAAAAACCGTCAGTTTTGCTACGCACCAAAGAAAAAAGCATCTGGACGCTAAGGTAAATCATTAATACTAATTTTAGCATCAACAAATTTTTGGATCTTTGTATATACTTATTCTGATATACATATAAGAGTATTTATTCATTTCAGCTAAATAATCTGAATGTCATCGTAAATGAACAAAATCATGATCAAGCAACTGAGGATAAATTAATAGAATTTGAAGAAAAGAAAAGTATGCACGTTTTATTTATTATTATCTAATTCTATTAAATAAAAGTATATCTTGAAATCTTTAATGTGACACTCTTTTCAGAAATGGTATCGTCTGTAAATAGAGCGGTGGATCTTTTATTGAAGTATTGGAACGCTGACTCCAATCATAGTCGTCCTAATTATAACGAAAGGAACGAGTGTGCGCAAATTTGTCTAAGTAATTTATGCCCAGCTTTATATGCTATTATGTCGGATGGCTTGAAACCTCATTTGAATTCCACTTTTGGACCAATTACTAATAGCGTTTGGCAGGTTGTCGAAGCTAGTTCTCAACAAGGACCTCTCACAAAGACATTGAATGAATTAGTGCAGAGAATTAATGGCGAGGATGTTATTACAGAAGGAATGTTAAAGTTCCATGCATTTGTATTTGGCTTGTTGAAGTAAGTTAGAATCGCTAGTCTTTTTCTCGTTCTATAGTCTGTATATTGTATTACATTACGATTTCATTATTCCTATTTCATATTTATTTATATGTATACATAATTTTTTCCTTTTAACAAATTAATTATATAATTAACCTATTTTATTCTCTTTTCTAGTCTAAGAGCTTTAGATGCATGGTTTGCGTATTTATGTACACGTGAATCAATCTTACGGAAACATTACAGTAACAATAGCTTATTTGTCGCGGCTTTGGCCAATGCGAATGTCCGAGAAATCGTTGATTCATTGCTGTACATCCTGAATCCACTTGCATTTTGTCCATTTCATTTGGATCTTCTCTATCAGTATCGTCAATTGCAAAATAGTTTTGGGAATGTGAATAATCATACGGTGAATGTAAGTAAACCTGTCATTCGATTTCTTTTATATTACGTGCGTTCATTTCACGCGATTTTGTAGGCCATGAGCTTTAGAAACGCCGATCTGACTATGAAAGATCTCGAGATTGAAGAAACGGAATCCTGTAGAATAGTTTCTAGTCCGAAAAAGACACGACCAAGATCTTGTATTGCCTATAACATGGATGATAAATGCAGCACTACGCATAAAGGCGATCTTCAGAATGCGAAAAAACGTTTCAGTGCCATAAATCCGAAGGCGTTTTACGCGTTGGACAAATTGACTTCTGAGGATTCTGAAGATTACACAGATAGTCTGGAACATTCTCCTTTAAATAAAAAAGCAAGCAAGCAATCACAATCTAAACTTTTTAATCCTGATACTAAAAAATCAAGTGATGACAATGGTCTTTCTGTCGAAACCAAATTTAAAAAATTGCAGGAAAAATGGGAATTGATTGGCAAAGAAGGTAACAAGGGTCAACCTGTCGTAATGACTCCTTCCTCGCCAGTTCGGACATTCGGAGTGTTAGGGAAATCAAAGATACCTAGATTACTCACATCACCGGTGAAACAATCTAATGTTGCGGCGAATATCGTTGGGAAATCGTCAAAATTACCCATGTCGGGAGTTTCTTCATTAAAGAAGCCCGCTAATCTTCCTACGACAAAGACAGCCCTAAAGAAACCTATAGATATGAAAACGAGAGATGTGACGCGTCGTACGAGCCGCGTTGATCAAGATACTCTAGGCGTGACACGAACTCACACTGCACGCCCGAGTTCCTTACCATATAAATCCCATGGAGTAATGTCGAATGACAAGAATCTAATCTCGCCTCACAGACGAGCCGTTTCGACCTCTCTACCGCGACCGACTGTTACTACTGTTTCAAGGACACCGGTTTCAAAACATCCACACAAGTAAATATCAATGTTTCATATGAGCATGTACTATTTTTTAGAATCTATTATCTTTTCCTTTTAATTTAATATTGATTACAAATATTATTCGTTTATATGAGTTACATTACAAATGAAATATAACTTGTTTATACATTTATTTACATTACGCTTTTCTATCTTTGTTTTGCTTTGTATTTTAGCCCTTTTCTTTTTTTTTTCTCTTTCTTTAGATTCGTACGATAACGGTTCGCGCGTCTCGATTGCAGAGAGGTCCGTACTCTCACTCACAGGATACCGTCGGACACTGGTCATCTTTCATTCGCAGAGGGGGAGAAACTGAAAGTAATATTAGAGGTGGATAATAAGTGGTTATTGTGCGCGAAAGGTGATAGAAGAGGTTTGGTACCACGAGCATGTGTACGCAGCGTTCAAACTTAGCCCCTCTTCTCGACAACCCTTCATGATCGCAATTGTAACCATGATTTTACTCAGCGGTTATAATTGTAATTTCTCAAAAATGAAACGAAGATGAGCGAATTGCGAGGACGAGCTGAAAAGTTCAAATTACCTAAATATCCCGAGACGATATAAGTGATGTACAGTGTATTAAAATTGTTTTTAAGCCATATGATATAATACGCAACATTATCACGCGCTTGTAAAGTTACTTTTAACAAAAGTTTAATCGAAAACATTTCGTTTCTATGGAAATGCGACAGTAGTATTATCGCTAGCGGCGCCATCGAAGATAGAGATATCACCTAGTCATAGGCTTTTTTTAGATGACATTATATTTATTTAGATTCATTTATTTTAGAACGATGTACAAATGCAAGGATAACGATTCGATATATCCTCAATGAGTAAAAAGCCGAAAACAGTGTGTATAATCTATACACATATTATGAATGTGTGTGTGTAACTGTGATCCTAGTAAATAGGCGATTAAGTTTATTAGTGCGAACGCGTGATGTATATATTTTGTTCTAATGTTTATATACTGTGACTTTATAATTTATTTATATCTATACTTTTTACATCGCGCATCAACGATCCTTCATTCTGATTTTATTTAAGCCATTTACGACATGCACCTTTGCGATGGCGGCGATTACATTTTTTTACATGCTTCATGATATTTCTCGATACATACATACATATATGTATACATATACATATACATATGTGTATGTGTTACGATATATGATATAATCAAATAAATCTGTTGTGAATTATATTTAGAAATGTATGTAGTCTATCAATTACATCTAATGCAACTCAATGCAACGTGGAATGTTTTTTTAATACCATTTTGGTTCAGGATTTAATGAAGTAATCTGCTTTTATATAATCTTATATCATAAAAATGATCGCACTGAGAATAGATAAAGAATAGATAAAGAGTAGATAAAGCTTTTTTTTTAGTTCACATTTATTTAAAAGAAAATTTTTGATGTTGCAGACAGTTTGTCAAAACATGATTTTCACTTCTATTTCACTTCTAATAATTTTTAATAATTTGTCAATTTTTTGCAATATAGATATAAGATGTGACGATATATAATAATTTTCATTAATGAAAGCATGCATCTTCTTTTAACAAAGAAAAAAATTTCTTGTTACAAGTAGATTAATATTACATAAGAAATTTTCTACGAAAAAGATAAATGAAGTTTGAACATTTACAAAGAATGATCACAGAAACACTTGTTCACACTTTTTGTGACATCTGTTTGAAGTTTCGAGGAGGCCGTACAGCAAAAATAACTTTAATGTAAAAATTATAAATTGTCATTATTTTGCGAAATTTTTGCAGCTTACTTTGAATGAGTAAGTTAGACAGAATAAAGTAGCTTTCTTCGAAATAAAATCACAATAGAAGAATAAGGGCTGATAAGAGGGAGAATGCTGTTGTTATGTAATTATTTAGACAGATTTTGTATTCGCGTTATCTCTACGATCGTTATCGAAATAATCATTTATATTTCGAGATGTTGTGCATATATAAAACGGCGCAATTAATACCGCTTGTCAGTCAGCCGATTTTTGTTGTAAACGACATCTTGGTGATATCGTTAAGTAATCATGAGGATCACTATCGCATTGTCCTTTTTGGTTATACTTTATACCGTAAGTTTCTTGTTGAGAAATAATTTTCAATAGAAATAGAGAAATATTTGAACGGAATAGGTGCATAATAGTTTTGAATTTTATTTGTGCATCGAGTTAATTCGAAACATATAAATTTAATAAAATAGATCATTATTTAACAAGAGAAATGGCCAATGTGGCATGAATATGTAGTCGCAATCGAAATGCGATGCACTTATTATTTTTTACCCCTTATCCTCACAACTTTAGATCGAGGCTCTTCCAGCAGAGTCGGCTGATTTGGAAATTCTGAGACTTCGAGCGAGGGAACTAAAATGGAATATAGAGACTGTTATACGTCAACTTGAGCTACTTCGTACCCAGACCGTGGAAGATACTCTTCAAAAAATTAGCGTAAAGTGGAATGAAGAACAAGACAGTCATAGAGAATATAAAACTTTATTACTTTCTGGAATACGCGTAAGTATAAATAATTAATATATAAATAATTAAAAATGATCTGTGAGCACAAGATGCTGTATAATTTTCTCCATTTATTCACAAATTTACACAAATTGTCACTAAATCTTCGTACTTAATATATATTTATATATATATATATATAAATTATATTTTTTAATTAAAGTTACAAAATTGTTTCATTAGTACATTAATCTGTGTGAATCTTAAACTTATAAATAAAATATAAAAGATTAAAGATAATGTATAAAAGATTAAAGATACACGTAAAATTCCGTGATAATCATTTGACTTTGATATTTAATAAAAATATTATAAACCCCTAACATATCGTAATTCATTTGTGTGTTATACCAAGAATTTATTTATTTTTAGACTGAAATAAATATCGCTAAGACGGCAGGCAAAGACGTGACTTCATGCTACACCGAGGCTGTCCAAGGTATCGAAAGTAATGAGCAGATAGCATATAAGGAGGCTAATGAATGCGGAGGCTCCGCTGAAATTTCCATCCATAACAACCTTGGTTTAATCGCTAATCTCATTTCAGTAAGTTTGTCGCGATAATTATATATTATAGATCGCGATCAGTTTATCTTAATTAGAATTAATGAAATTCTAATAAAATTCGAATTGTTAATTTTTCCCCAGACCGCAGACTCGTTGTCGTTGCAATCGGATAGCATCTTCTTGAATTGTCACAACAGCGACGATTACAGAATGCGTAGCTGCATTTTCAATGAACTGATGAAAATAGAAAGCTCCCTGAAGACCTTGGAGAGCGATAGCATTACTGCAGAGATGACCATTGTACCCGTGTCCAAGAATGTCATTACTCAAGCCAGCAACTGTATCAAACAGGCTTATTCTCTTACGTATACGGAGGGGGCGGCGATTAGAATGAGAGTTACTCAATGTATTGAAACAATTACGACGACAACTACGACAGTAGCTTCGACAACTACGAAAACTACGACGGTACAGAAGTCTATCTCAAAAGATTAATTTTAAATTTAAAAAATTAAGTTTGATGTTCTTTTTTTGTTGAAAATAATTCTTAAAAAGATTCAAGATTACCATTTCGAGAGAAAAGAACATCACGATGTTAGAATGTATAACTCCACATATGTAATATATATGAATGAAATAAAAATATCTCCAAAAGAGAATTTTCTCACACAATTCCTTATATGCTTGTAATAGACTTTTTCATTGGACGTACGTTTCGTGTAAGATTCTAAAATTAAATGCGATAAGCTACATCTTATCTTTATACAAATGAATTTTAATAACGCGCTGTCAGTTTTACGAAATCTGATTATTTAATTTATTATTCGATTTATATCGAAGTAATAGTAAATAGCATTCTCTCACGTTGACTCGGCAATCCTTTATTAAAATGTTATCTTTAGAATTAAAGAAGAAATATTATGTAATATTCAAGTAAACTCTATAATTATATTAGAAGAACTTCCAAAAGTTCAGACAAGCTACTGTATTTAAGAAAAGCGTGAATAACAAAGATCTGCATATTTTTTTACTTGATATCTTCAAGAGATCTTCAAGATCAGACATTCTTCAACATTGATAATTAAGGCTTATCTTGTTAATTCTCCCCTCTTTCCCTACCAGTTTGTCCAAATGTTTTTTTTTTATCATACTTTATATATATATATAAAAAGGCGCAATTAATGTAATACTTATCAGTTATTCGAATTCGCGTATCAACAGAGTCACTCCCAAGTGAAAGCAAGCATGAGAATCGCTATAGCATTGTGCTTTTCAGCTATATTTTGTATCGTAAGTACGGTAAGTTTTATCTTTTCTTTACGAGAAAAGATTGTAAAAAAGATAGCCGAAATGAGAGTTTGTATATAATAGATAACCGTTTAATTAATATGTAACATCATTTTTAATGAAATTAATTTTCTTCTTTAATCGATTAAAGTTACGTTTTTATTATCTTATATTTTCATTGACTTGAATTAATCTAAATCGGCGAGATTGCAAGAATATATGATTGCTCAAAGTAACACTTTTTTTAAATGCCGTGAATATAAGTATAGCATTCATTTTTCATACTTAGGTTTATGCTGCCATTCCAATAAACTTTAACTATTTGGAAGATGAATATTTTATAAAAATAAAAAATGCAAAATTAAATGTGGAACATATTGTACAACGAATTGAACGTGTCCAGGCTGACACTACAGAGGATGCTTTATTGACAGTTATGAAAAGATGGAATCAACAAATAAATAATTACAGAGATTACGTTAATCTATTGTTCAATTCGATGCGCGTGAGTAATAATTCGAATCAATTTGCAATCGAAATGATCATTTGCTTATCACGCTTATTTTGTCCGTAATCGTTATTAACTATAGATGTTACAGATATATCGAATATAAATATTTTAAGTTTTAATAATATACTGTATTTAAGTTTTAATAATATACTGTGAAAATATTATGTTGCAAAATATTATATTGTGTCACTAAAAATGACCCAGTAAGTAATCAATAGTAATATAACATTAATATTATAATTTTACACTCAACAATATTTAAATATAACAATAATAATTGTACGTATAACAATAATTGTATGTAACAGTAATTATTGAATTATTATTGTGAAATTATTATTATACATTGATATTATGTTACTGTTAGTAATGGTTACTTGGGATATATAATGTTAGAGCCAATCGTTTTTTTTAAAACAGAATAACGATATCTTCGTTTTCATAATTCAAAATTGAGCGAAATTTATCACAAAATTTGCAAATCTATCGAATGATTATTACAAATCATTAACATTTTTTAAAAATGCACTTTAGAGAGAAATAAATAATGCTAAAATTAGAGGTGTAGATGCACAATTCTGTTACGATACTAACTTCTGGGCCATAAACGAGCATGGCAACATAGCATATCAATCTGCTACAAAATGTCAAGAATCTGCTGAAAAGTCTATTGAAAATAGCCTTGGATTTCTCGATAATCTCAAGTCGGTAAGTTTTCATTGTTATTATTTTATATTATCAAATTATCATTTTTTTTTGCGACCTGAATGTAATTACTATGAATTGAATTTAATCGTGTCAATTTTCTCGACAGCTTGGATACGAGCTGATAAAAGAATTGAATGATTTCTTCCTGAACTGCTATGATGACGATACTACTAAAATGCAAAATTGCTTCCTTAGCGAGTTCGGAAAAATCAATAACTCCGTGAAGGAGTTTGAACAGAACGCCAAATACATCGAGTATAACGCATTGCCAGCGTCCAACTACGTCATTCTGCAGGTCACTCAATGTCTGAATAACGCTTACATGTTAGCGCGCTTCGAAAGTCAGGGCGCAATGATGTCTAATTCTAGATGCGTTCGAAACGTCATGAATAAAAACTTAAGAGTTTAATCGCTTAAAACAGTCTAGTGCATTTGTCGATTACAGTTTACATTCAAAATTATACTAAAGAGAAAACAATGTATCTTGAGAAATCAATACAATCAATTTGACAAAGATATGCTCTATGTATCGATTATGCGTGTATCGAAGCAATAATTTGTATTACATATATTAATGGTGTGCTTTATACTATATATTTTTAAAGATATTTTAATATATATTTTTAAAGATATTTTTTATGTACGCGTGTAATATACTTAAGAGAAATAAAAATAATTTAAAAATTATTAATAAATGTTATTTATCGCAATACCTTTCCTTATTCGCAATTGATATTTCAATAAGTTCTCAAAATTGTTTACAATAACTCGTGTCTTATCGTTATGTGGATTATATACTCCGTTTTATCTCTCGGATAAAATCTAGTAACTTGTCGAAGTAAAAGTAGTATTATAATATTCCATTAAGATAATGATACTCCATTAAGATCCTATGTTTTATTAAAACGTCAAAATATATAAAAGAGTAAAATTAACATCAATTGTCGGTTAGTTTACTTCTGGCAATTGAAAAATTCTCGAGTGAAATTAACAAGCAAGAATGAGAAGTGCCATAGCATTATGCTTTTTGGCTGTATTTTGCTGTACCGTGAGTCTATTTTCTCCTTTGAAAAATATAATTTGTAAAAATATTTATTATCTTGTTTCCGCAGAATATTAATTTAAAGTTTAAGATTATATTAAGATTATGTTGTAAAAAGAAGGTTGTTAAAATCAATGTTTGCCAAAGAGAAAAATTAATTTTATTATAAATTTTGATATAAATCTCCTTTATATCATCTTTTATCGATAATAAATCATTTTAATTAAATTTATATGTATTAATTGAATAATACAAAGAATATATTTATTTAAAACAAAACATTCCTTAATATTATTGTTATTTTTTATCTTAGGCCGATGCAACTATTTTGGACATTTCATTTCGTCGAGTGCAGAACACGAAAATAGATGTGGAAAGTACCATACGACAACTCAAACATATCCGTGAAAACACTCAGAAAGACGTAGAACTGGCAGTCGGGAAGAAATGGTTGCAATCATCGGAAAAGTACAATAACTATGCCAATTCAGTACTCAATACGATACGAGTAAGTTATTCGTATTGGTTTATAATCAAGCTGTATGAGTTTGACAGATTTTCAAAAATATATAAAGTATATGCATGCAGATATCTGTACCAAATAAATTTTTTTATACACGCTGTAGTTGTATTGAAAACATTAGAAACTATCAATTAGTTTTTCATAAATCAGAAGCACGCTTAAATTGAAAGTTATATGAATTTACTAAACAATTAAACAACATTTCGAATCAATCACAATCTATATTTATCAGTTTTCGCGACACTCTTGATAAAATGGCAAAACACAACATTTGATAAAGTGATATAAATAAAAATGTAACGCATTTTAGCTTAATTGTTATTGCCTTTTTTATTGTTAGAAAGAGGTAGAAGATGCCAAGACAAGAGGTAGGAATGCTGAACCATGCTATGATGCCGCTCTTAATATTCTTAAGAATAGTTACAATACAACATATACCGATGCTCAACAATGCCGAAAAAAGGCCATATGTTCTATCAACAATAACCTTAGTTTCAACGATCAGCTTATCACAGTAGGTTCTCGCAATCGCGCATACCATCTATACTTTCCATTGAGTGATTATTCATTAAACTCGTGTTGATCTTTTTTACAGACCGGACACGAGCTAATAGATGACTTGGACAACATCTTTCCGGACTGCTACAAAAAATATTTGCGACTTATCGACATTGTAAAATTGCATAGTTGTATCACCGATCAGTATGAAATAAGTAAGATTGGCGTGAAAAATTTAAAGAGGGATGCCAGTTCTGCTAGATTTACTGCTAAAAGTGCGTCTAAAAGTGTCAATCAGCAGACTACTGATTGTCTGAATAAGACTTTCTCGACCGCGCGTTTAGAAGTCGTTAGATCAATCGCTACTAGATGCCTTAATAATGTGTAGAAGGAACATTTATCTTTAATTATATACAATTTTTATTATGAAATTAATCATGCAAGAAAAATCGTCAAGACTGTTGATTTGATTAAAACAGTTTCGTAATTACGTTTCGATAGCAGATTAGTTCAATAGATTTAGATAAGTTAATGTAAGTAAAGTTTCACGATATCATATGTTTCGAGATTTTATAATTATCTTTGAAGGACAGTTCTCTCTTTCTTTTTTTGTAGAACATGTATGACATGAATAAAAACAAATGTAAAACAAGAATTACTTGTTGGTATATATAATTATGTATTTTCGAGAAAAACCTTTTGTAAAAAATACATTTCGCAAAACATTACGTCATAAATTTTTTATGAAAAGATATGTAATTATAAGAATCTTATTTTAGACTGTACATGTGAGTATATATAATCGTATATATAATCTGAAACATCTGTCTGACGTACAGCTTAAAATTCACATCTGGGATGTCATAAGTAAAATATAACACTGCATCCAGAAATCATAAATCATCGATATTTTGTGAATGTCTCAATCTCATATCTAATAAAAATAAATGAGACAAAACCAAAAAGTTCTGTGATATAAGAACTTTCAATAGAAGAATAATTATATCGATAAAATTAGACGTAATTATATTGATACAAAAATTTTTATAGCACTGCTATCAATTATTTTGATAACATCATATAAAGAATTTGTTTCTGTGTTTATAAATTGTTTCAGAGTTTAAAAAAAATGTTTGCATTTATCTTTATATTTAAGAATGTATAATATATTATCGATCTTTAATTAATTATAAATTATTAAAGAAAGCAATAAAAATCGATATATAATGTTAGGATGTCAGAAACATATTTCACACGAGCAATTATGTAAAAAAAAAAAACCACTTTTTACCTCTCGTCTTTTGTCAGCACATTAGTTAATAAGAAATATTGGAAATTATAAAATATTTATTTGAAATTTCTTCGATATAATTACAGTATCACATTAAATAATTGGTATTGCTAGACAGGAAAGTTTTCAAAAAATCGATATATGAAATTGTTTCGATTTACGCGAAATATTAATTAGATTATACTTTTCTTCACGTAATATAAAATTAAGTTAAATTTCTTAGATTCTTTACGCATATACACAATTATATCTTACAATTTATATCTTACAATTATGATGATTTCAATTGTATTGCAATAAGCGATTATTAGTTTGTAATAACTTTATTGTATAAGGTGTGTGTTTTCTCCAACTTGATCATTTAAAATATCTCCATTGTTTTAGATGATACGAGAAAATACCACAGAAGCTCTTGTTTGATTCGAAGGGGCATATATGAGTAATTAAATTGTGATAAGTAAAAAATTTTCTCAATATCATATTTTTTGTGTTTTCAAGGTGTACGGATGATTTTTCGACGGTGTCACGAAAAACATTATGTCATCGAATCCATCTCAATTACTTACGGATGGAAATTTATTCATGTGCATGCAGTTAGGGAATGGAAGTAATTCGTTATTTGTAACAATTACAAGTTACTTTTTTGGTAACTTTATTGCGTTACTTTTTTCCTTTGGTAACTGTACGGTAATGGTAATGAATTTTACATTTTAGTTATTTTTATCGTTATGTTGTATACGATTGGATACGGTACGATTGAACAAGCCACTTATAGCGCTTGAGACTAGAAAGCCTTCTACTGTGATTGGTGATCGTCGATTTTAGAAAAGTAACGGAAAAGTAATGAAAAATTACTTTCTCAAGTAACGATAATTGTAACGAGTTAAAAATTGGTAACTAGTAATTGTAACTTGTTATTTTTAAAAAGTAACTTTCCATTCCCTGCATACAGTATATAGCAGTATCAGAGAAAAACCTGAGAGAAGCCATGCCGACCTTTTTCCTGTTACCGTCGAAATCGCTTATACACTACTGCCTTATACAGTACATTCATTTTTAGTTTCGGAACTACGTGACTACATACATTTTCTGATCAATCTATAATATCTATCGATAAAATTGTTAAAAAATATTTAAAGGAAAATTATATTTTAATATCTTAAAGTTGACAAAATTTGAACGATTCAACACTTGAATGATTTTTTTCTTTGTAATTTTGAATGCCAACTTTAAGATATTGAAACATATTTTTCCTTTAAATATTTTTGTTTCAGAGTTTTACATTTTTGCACGAGTACATTTTTCTCATTTTGTTAACTACATTTAGTTGTAACAATTTATATACAATTTGTTACAAATATACAACTTTCGAATACTTTCTAAAGATGTCAAAATATACGTAAAAATTGTTTAATAATTTTTATATACTTGTAAAAGCGATGAAAATTAAAGTATATATTTTAAATAAAAAAATTAAAAGAGTTATTTATTTAGTATTTATTATTTAATTAAATAACTACATTTATATTTAAGTTTTATTTAACGAATATTGATTTATCGATATTTACATAATTTTTTTCAAAATTCTTTATAGTTAACAATGTTATCGTGATTATATGAGTTGAATTTTAAATGTGTGGGTACAAAAAATTCAAGATAAGTCGAATGGGTATCCTCATATTAGTAGGATATTAATATTATTAATAATTGTAATTTTTGAAAAATAAAAAATTGTTAAATTTTATATAATAAATTTTTTATAAATGTTCTTTAAAATTCTGTTAAGGGATTTAAAATATTACAGGTTCGGCTCATCTCGAACAGTTGGTATCCGAGAAACTTTTGTACCCATACATATATAAAAAATTAATAACAAAAACGCATGTATTTTCTTATTATTAAATATATTCCTTCGTAACCACTTGTATAAAGAAATCATTCTATCCGTTTATTTTTAATAAAGAGATGATTTTTAGTCACGTGTGACAGAACATATTTTCTCGCGAATTTTAATATTTTATTAAAGGTGTGATAAAAATGGTAATTGTAATTTTGACATGCTGTCAAAATGATTACTATCGCTAAATAATTAGAAAGATTCAGAAGGATTCACATCGCAATCCTGTAACAAGATCATTGGTATTTGACGGATTGCTTAATTTTTCTTTACAAATGGATCTTGTGAAATTTATGTAGAATCAGAATATATTAAGTTCACTTTTCACTATGAAGATTGTTCTTCTTTGTATGGGATACTAATCAGCATACCACAAAGAAGAGCGATTTTGATATTAATGAAATTATTGAGATTAAGTTATCTTGAACGCGATGAAAATGCTTATAATAATGACTTATAATATATTAACTTTTTATCGAGATATTATTAAGTTTTATATTAGCAAATTAATAATTAATAATAAATACGATCTTGTTGTTAGTACTTCTTTTGCATTTATTAATATTTAATTAAACATTGTTTAGAAAAATTTGTGTTATCGTACGTATATTTTCGACGTTTTCATATAATTCTGCATTACAAAAATTTGTTAATTATTATGCTCCTATATTATCATTTTTATTATATTGTGAACAGCATTGATAATTGTATATTGTATTGTAAATAATATTATTATAATTGTAATCGAATTCTATAAAGGATAATATAATAAAAAATAATATTTAAAAAGTTAATAATATTTAAAAAGTTGCAATTTCATTAGCGAAATACAATAAAATAATTAGACATAAAAATAAAAAATAAAAAAATAAATTAAAGATATATTTACCTGCAAACACAGGCTACTAAATTTATTAGTAGTTTGTTTGTTTTATGGGTGAGTATACTTACAAAGAAAAGAGGACTGTCGATAAAATTGAGGGGTGATGGAGGACCTCTATAGCTCGTTTTTGTTAAATTATATCTTAAATGACAATATATGTTTAGAAAAGATTGAATTTATTAAAAGTCTTTATAATTGCTAGTAATTATAGAGACTTATATATACTAGTAATTATATTTAGATACGGTAATACGGGCTGAAAATTTGCATAAAGATACAAAACTTCGTAATTTTATAAGATATTATAAGATAAATATTATATATAAGACAAAATTTACTAAATTATAACTTGTTTAAATTTTCAGTTTCGTTTATTAAAATTCAATTGCTTTTATTTATATGTAGCAGATGCGAAATAAAAATTTTTTCGTTCAATGACTCATTAATCTATCCCTCCTATAGATGGTCGGCACGCTTCTATCCTGGAGGATTTAATACAGAGACGAACTACATCTATTTTCGGCGATACGATTTTATCGACAGTGTCAGAAAATGTATGTAGTCACGTAGTTTCCAAAACTGAAAATGAATGTTCGGGCGATTTCGACGATAACAGGAAAAAGGGCGCCATAATTTCTCTCAGGCGGAATTGAATTTGTAATCTGCTTTACCGACCAACCAAGCCATCTCCGTCAAGTAGCGTGCTCTGCATCGCATTAAACAGATGCAACACGGTAATAACCGAATTTCAGCGGATTCAACCGAAGCGAGATAAATCTTCGATCTTTGCTCGTCACTAGCACGCCTATCGCAATCGGCTGCGAACGGTTGATAGGAAGACGAATAATATCGAGTGATAGGAAGACGAATAATATTTTATACTATATAGCGCCTCATGTGATTACTTGTGCCCGTGATCGGTAAATTGATTGGCGAGCCGATCGATAAGCAGGGCGGCTCGGTCGGCTTGGTCGCACCGCGCCGCGCCGCGCAGACGCGACGGTTTGCAGAGTCGCAGCTCGCACTCCCGCAGCTACGTCATACAACGTGTATACAACTACACACGTGCGTTTGTGCGCGCGACCGCTGACGTTGACAGCTCATTGCTGCTGGTTGCTGCTTTCACACGTGCATATTCACGCTCGCGCGCGCACACGATTGCCGTTCATACGTCATAAGAACCGAGAACACGCTGTCGAACGGTTCAGATTGTGTTCCGGAGCAGTGCGTATCGCACGTATCACGAATATATCTAGCAAGAGTGACAGTCCGCTCCAACTTCTTTATCAATTTTTTACCCTCTGTTTCTCCGTTTTTTCCGTCTGCCTTCTGCTCGTGTCTCTACATACGTGGCAGGCGAGCAATCTTGATAACATGTGCGGTAAGTACATACATATAGCGAATTTTAAGCATCGTCGTTGTCGCCGTAGCTGTCGCTTTCTCCGGCTGCGCCGCGCCGTGCCGTGCCGTGCCGTGCCGGTTGACGTGGTCGATATGTAATAAATTCCATTTATTTATTCATGCGTGTAACGTTACGCATCCGTGGGTTTTGTCGGATCACCCACAAGTGCCAATCATCGTGACAATTCGATTATCGTATTCAGAAAACGACCGACGTGAAATTGAGCGGTGAGATTACGCCCAGCTGCTGCGTGGAACATATCGAGACACTAGTTTCTACACATCGCGCCGGCACATATGCAATCGTCGAATTGTCCATTGACATAACGAGATATCAACAAACGGAGTTTACATATGAAAAAGAATGATTTATCTTTCCATATTTCTTGTGCTAAAAAATAAATGTAAAAATTACACGCAGAAGAGTTAAATTGTCATTAACGATACATTATTTTTTTTTGCTTCCTTATGAAATGCTGTTGATTTTTATTACTCCGAGAGAGAGAGACGATAAATTGAAATCTTACTTATCACTTAATGTAAAATATAATTTTACTTTTGTTATCACTTAGTATCATAAGTGAATATATTTTGTGACGAGGATATTTTAATAATGAACTGTACTGAATATTTTAATATTTTAATTGTTATTTATTTTTTATTTCAATATTTTATCTCTATTATACATGCATATACATATTTGCATATGTATTTCTTTTTAATTACTTATGTTTTATTACCAAGATTAATAAAACTCTGAATATTTGAATATACAGTCTACATATTATTTGAAATAAATTTTGTTAATAATTTCTATTTGGGTTTGAATATATATTGGTTTTTTTTCTAATCATCAGATATCATGCTAGTGATAGATGAATATATAGTATTTGCGATATAGCTATCATCTTTTATGCGCTAATTCGAGAAATGCTCCATTTTTTGCAAAACCTTTTTTTGCAAAACAAAAAGAAAATTATTATAATATATTCGATAAATATGAGATCGAGCAAACACGTATACGTGTCACTGTAAGAAAGCTTGTCATCATTCTGCTTCTAAACATCGAGCGACATGTGTGTTCTAATTTTAGACAAAATGTCAGTTGGTTATTGAAAGTAGTAAGTTATATCTACTTTAATATAATAGAGTTGCACAGTTCAAAAAGCTATATCACCTTCATATAAAAATTTTGTTATAATTTTTATGCGCATGTATACATATATATATATATATATATATATACACACACACATACAAACAATGTTTAATTCGTTATTTTTATAGTTGGTAATGACAAAGTATGACATATCACTAATTTACAGCAAAATAAACTGCTTACACATAAACAATTTCGATAATGAAATAGCAGCATCCATAAAATTAGATTGAATAACGATTTGAATAACGTAATGTAATAACGTAAATTCCTGACAGTTCACATTCTTGCGACAGTTTTTGCTTTGGAATAACTTTACGATGGTTTATGTGATTTTCATTCGAAATTTTGGTGCGATCATTTTAGATGGTGTAACATCTTTCAATGAAAGCACATCGCGCCGCGGTGGCTCGAAAATTCATTACGGGATTATGAAAGGATTTGCGCAAATCTCGCGAGAGAGTCACGTTTTCGATTATGTTACTGATATAATCAACAAAAATCTTTTTTTTTTTAATTAAATATCGTGACAAGAGAAATATTTAACGGATATTTATTTTACCGGTATGATTAGAGATATAAAAAAACGATATTTTTGACTTCAGAGAAAAGTATCAAGTAAAAAAACTAGTTTTTTACTGTAAAAAAATTTTTCATCAAATTACATAAAATGAAAAACCTTAGAACTTATGTTAAATATGTAAAAGAAGAAATAGAATTCATTTTTCTTGTTATTTCGATACTTTTTAATACTTTTGTGTCTTTACAATTTTATGTCGAAGTGAAAATATGTATTATTCGCTGTTGCAATTCTTAATGAGATAATAAGGTTAATAGGTCTGTTTGCGTTGCTTGCACGCTTTGCATTCAACATCTCTGTGCTTTCTCTAATTTCAATGCCCGAATCTATTTTTCTAATAATATCACTTTAAAAAATTTTGGGAGATTTCAAGCAATGCGAACAGATTTAAACCTAAAAAAAAATATCCGAGTAAAAAACTGTCAAAGTAAAAAGGAAAAAAACCATTAATTTCCAAGTTTTTCCTAAAATTCTAAATGACGGAAAAATACTAAAAAAGTATAATTTAGTAATTTAAATAATTTAGTAATTTAGTAATTTTTACTTTTATTTAAAAAGTAATATTTAAAAAATAATTATAAATTACTTTTTAAGTAATAATTGATTGGAATGATGAATACATATAATGATTGAAGACTCATGGACATCGGAAATGTC
>Ga0157363_1000994_pt1 | contig 22806 bp, 14 predicted proteins | sample AttsexASBM1_FD_111477 | JGI IMG/M metagenome (GOLD analysis project Ga0157363, IMG submission 111477) | Fungus gardens microbial communities from leaf cutter ant in Ribeirão Preto, State of São Paulo, Brazil - Atta sexdens ASBM1 | ecosystem: Host-associated > Fungi > Mycelium > Unclassified ... | reverse complement strand
TTTTTTTTAACTTTTAATGTTTTAACTACTTACTACTCAACCCTGTAAATATTAATAAATATTGTTAATATCTAGAATTCTACGGAGATATTTTCGTCAAAAGAGAAGTTACGTATCAAAGAAATATTATTTTCAAACTGAAAATGTTGTTTCATATAATAATATAAAATAAGAAGAATATCGCGTGACGTTTCTTGAACATGTGCGTATATTTAGGAGTCGATAATATTTAATTTTTATTTGAAACTATACTTTTCTTATTGTTATTCGTGCCTGTTTATTTATATGAGACGATTGTAAAAAAAATGCAATTTCAATTAAAGTATTATACTGCATTGTAAATATAGATATTATATAAAGTATATTTGTATAATGTTAAATCTAAATAAATAAATTGAATATTTCATTAGTAATAATTTTTTTGCATTGAAATAGCTAGAATACGAACCGAATAATCTGCAGAATCAGTAAAATTCCTTTTATCAAATAGAAGTTGAAGAAAGCGTACACAGATGGCGCATAAACTCAAGATATCGACAATCGATACTAAAATAAATCGTTCCATGTATCGATATCGAAACCATTATTGTAGGTGATTTTTGCAGACGTGGCTCTTGTGGAATGGGAACAGACTAGAAAAGAAGTGTCGGACTGATAAGCCTTGCCGACAGATACCTGAGTTCGATAGTACCCGGATATTATTTAACAGAAGGTGTTTCCTGTCCGAGAAACATTGCGACTGGATATGCCATATAGCGAGGAGTACATTAAAGACAAAGTCACCGAGGGATTAAAAGCTGCATATGTGGTATGTAGATCGATTTTTTCTGTCTTTCTTTGTTTTTTTTTCCATTATTTACGAAATAAAAGTGCATGACGTGGCATTTTGCTAGGAAACCTCCTCTCGAAATTCTTGCCGATTAGTTTCGATTCGAAGATAGTTATTTGGAGTGACAAACGAGGATACTCGTATGACAGAGAATGCAGGGAAAGCTGCAGCTTGCTTTCATCACCTCCTTTGCCATTCTCTTGAGATGCTGCATTACTTACCATTCTCACAGTGGAGAGGGCAAACCCCCTATGTACGGAGATTACGAAGCCCAACGACACTGGCAGGAGATTACATTGAATCTGCCTCTTGATAAGTGGTATATTAATACCACAGACAATGATCTACAATACTGGGGTTTAGATTATCCACCTATAACGGCATATCACAGTCTCCTGTTAGGCCATGTTGCGAACAGAATAGATCCTTCCTTCGTGAAGCTGCGAGAATCCAGAGGATTCGAGAATGCTGCGCACAAGCACTTCATGAGACTGACCGTCTTAATTGCAGATATTTTTATTTATTTGCCGGCTATCATATATTTTATAATCAATTCACATTCCTGGGACAATCATCAATTTAGCGAGTCTAACATATTCAAATTTACAAAGAGAGACATTGCTGTTTTGATAGCATTGATCTATCCAGGATTGATATTAATAGATCATGGTCATTTTCAGTACAATTGTGTGTCACTAGGTTTCTTTGTCGCTGCTGTAGCTGTTGTGCTGCAAGATTCATTTGTTATTGGCTCAATTCTATTTGTCCTAGCGCTGAACTACAAGCAAATGGAACTGTATCATGCTTTACCATTTTTCTTCTATATACTCGGACGTCACATACCTAACAAAACAAGATCTTGGTCTCACTGTATTCGCATGCTGATATACATATCCTTTGCAGTGCTGTTGACGTTCTATGTTATCTGGATGCCATTTCTAAAGAGTAGAGATTTATTTTTCAGCACAGTGTCCAGATTATTCCCTTTTTCCAGAGGCGTGTTTGAAGACAAAGTTGCTAATATTTGGTGCGCAATTAATGTTGTCTACAAATTGCGACAGATTTTCACGAACGAGCAATTAGCCAAGATCTGTTTAATAATGACAACGTGCGCAGTTCTACCGAGTTGCATTAGTTTATATTTATCACCTATGAGGAATGCATTTATACTGTCTCTAATAAACTCTGCTCTGGCATTCTTCCTTTTCTCATTTCAAGTTCATGAAAAATCCATTCTCTTGGTTGCTGTTCCAGTTTTACTGCATTTTCACAATGATCCTCTCCCTTGCTTTTGGTTCTTGATCATCTCGCATTTTAGTATGCTACCATTATTTATAAAGGATAATCTGTACCTTGCTTATTTTGGCACAATAATTTTTTATTTTTATTCCGTTTTTTGGATATGGCCCGATCTATTTTATAATGATAGAACAAACAGCTTGTTAAATAAAGATAAATCAAAATTGAAAAATAGAATAAAACAATATAAGAAAAATATAGTTCTCTCAGATTTGTTAAATTATAAAAAGTCTTGGCTTTTGCTCGCGTTTTATGGATCTATTTCAGGTGTATTACTTCTTTCTATTATCAATCAATTTGTAAAACCTCCTGAAAGGTATCCGGATTTATTTCCGCTTTTAGTATCGATATATTCATGTGGGCATTTTCTAATTTTCTTTGTATATTTTAATTACATCCAATTATTTGTATTCAGGAAAGAGAACGCTGCAAGTAAAATCAAGTCACATTAAATGATGCAGCTACTGAAAACAGAGAATGTACAAATTGTTACATTTGTAAATAATAAATAAATAACTTTAAACATTTAAAATCGAATCGATCGTCATTGCTATCCTTTTTCCGCGACGTTGATTCTTTCGCTACACTTTTTTCACACTTATTTCGTATCACAAAGATTGTGATTTTGAGAAAAAAATCTAATAAAGAAAAATTGTTAATTCTGTATGAGTAATTTAATTCATTATAAACTTAATATATTGATTATAATTAAATAAAATAATAATGTACATACAATAGATTATATTTTACATCTGTAGGTCAATTCTTTTTAGTTGAATGTCTTGCATAGTTCATTTTTCTTTTTTTACTTCACATTGGAGAAAAAAAAGAAAAATAAACTGTACACAAGAAATTCAACTAAAAAGAACAAACTTCTGTCTAAAGTTGTATGTACCATCGTATATACGTAGAATAAGATTTCAAAATCTTAAAATTTTTTATTAGTAGTTATCAACATGTGTAAAAGCAAATTAAAAATTTAAATCTCATTTTATTTGTGATTGTCAGTTTTTGTACTTACAAATAATAAATAAATATGCTAAGTCATGAAAATTGAATGATTAATATGCGTACATATGTCTTCTTATATCTCTTCTTAGTGTGCGAATAATATTCAATGCTATATATTTAACTTTAATTGCTTATTCTATACAATCACAATTATAGTTATGCTTCTATTAATATTATATACACATAAACTAACAGAAATCAAAGCTAATGAGAATCAAACGCTGGTGATGAGGCGCAAAATAATCTTAAAAAATAATAAAAATTATAAATATTTTGTTGGTAAATAATATCTTCTTTATTTTGAACATTTCAACTCACACACTTTGGAGTCCTCTTCAATAATATAAATATAATAATATAATATAAATATGACTATTACTCGGGTTAAATATACAAGGTGATGCTTGATTATATTTTCGTTTATATACAAAAACGAAAAATATTTTGCACGATATATATATATTTATTTATTTATTTATTTATTTATTTATTTATTTACATTTATACTTATATTTGTAATGTAATTTTTAAAATATCAAATATATAATCTATCAAATATCATATAATAATCTATCAAAAAATACCAACTAAATCAAGAATTTAATATGTGAATGTATTACCCTGACATTTTTTAAAAATACTACATCATTGGTAATATTTTACAGTATACTATTAATAGAAAACAATTTTTTATTATACAGATTACATGCCAATATCTAGAAAACAAGATACATATTTCATACATAGCCTTGAACGTTGCCTTAAGTTTTTATCTTTATCTTAATTTACATTAATGTCAGTGCGGTATATATATGCGTTTGGTGTTTTTATAACATCATTATAACAAATCTCAATATTCTCTACTCTATATCCTAGTCTTAACTTAATACGTAAATGAAATATTCGAATTATGTCATCTAATTTAAACGACATTTATTAATAAGCTTAGGTATAATTTTGTATCGCTATCAAGTATGTATATTCAGATGTATGTATAGATGTATATGTATAGATGTGTGTTCTGACTGTGTTTGACATTTAGCATTTATCGAATATTGATGCTAGGAAAAAAATTATTTGCGTTCGTTAAATATCCGTTTAGAAAGATATTGTTTGCAGTGCATTGTGTGTTACAGGAAGTAGTGGATCAATCCGACGGTTGTGGTGCGAAATTTTCAGTATTTGTCGTTTCTGATTTATTCCAAGGAAAGCCGTTGTTGGTACGTCACAGGTAACACATCATTCTGAAATTATACATCAGTTTTTTCATTTAAATTTCTTAATAAAATTCATGATACAACGTTTTAATAATTAAAATTTTATAACCCAGGCTTGTGTATGGAGTTCTAGAAGAAGAACTGAAGACAATTCATGCCATTTCGCTAACAACTTTAACGCCAGAACAATGGGAAAAAACGAAAAGTTAACTGTCGAATGTTAAATTTCTTTTATGGATAGCAAATTAATAACGAATTGATGAAAAGCTAGTATTACTTACTTTTAACACAACATAAAAGATTCAAAAGTTTTTATATGAATGATTTTTCCTGGATCATCCATTAAATAATTACATACTTCTAATAGAAATCTATTACAACAGATCCAATACATTCAGTGTTATATCATTTTCTCAGATAAAAGAATTTTTAATCGTAAGAAAAATGATCGAGTTCAAAATATCTGCACCTGGCAAGATCATTTTATTCGGAGAACATGCGGCGGTATACGGAAGAACTGCTGTGGCGAGTAGCATAAACTTACGTACCACTGTTAAATTCACTGAACGGTGTAGATCACAATATTTAAGGAACATCATTAAGATAGAGTTTCCTGATATCAAATTATCTTTTAGTCTTCCTTTTTACATATTTCGAAACCACTTCTTTAGTGATAATTTCGATTATCCATCGGTCAAAAAAAATAATCAATTACATAGTCGTGTGAGTGATTTTATCGATTTGATAAAAGATTCAACAGACAAGAGCAACAATGAAATTACCAAGGAACAGAAATTAAGTTTACAAGCGTTCTTTTATTTATTCGTTTATATTGCTTATGAAGAATGTATGAATGTGAAAGAAACTTCCTTACACGTGCATTTATCCACGGAATTAAAAGTTGGCACTGGTCTGGGCAGTTCAGCATCATTCGCAGTATGTCTTTCAGCATGTTTTCTACATTGGTCGATTCTACAGAAGGGCAATCAACACTCTACATTTAACAAGGACGAGCTCGATAAGATTTCAAAATACGCTCTAAACTGTGAGAAAATTATGCACGAGTCTCCGTCCGGAATCGACAATAGCGTGTGCACATACGGTTCAGTAATAAAATTTCAACAGAAAAAACTGGTGGACATGTTACCACATATGTTGAATCTGAAAATTTTACTGGTTAATACGAATATTATTCGGAGTACAAAAGATCAAGTCGAACGAGCAGCGCGTATCAAGAACGTATATCCTGACATCATCAATCCTATTTTGGATTGTATCGGTGATGTATCGCAAAATGCTTGGGAAGTATTTACAGAAATGAACAAAATCGTCGATAAAGCTACAGAAGCTATGGAAGATTATTGGTTTGAAAAGTTATCGGTAAATGTCATCTGTGTTTGTGGACTTCAATATGTCATTTTGTTATATATTTTTTATAATATTTTTAAAACTCATATGTAATATGTTGGAAATTGTAACCATCTTTTAATGTTACTTCACAGGTTCTTATGAATATGAATCAAGGATTACTAATTTCATTAGATGTGACACATCCAAGATTAGAGACGATTTGTGCAATGGCATTTACGCATTCATATGCAGCAAAGCTGACGGGTGCTGGTGGAGGTGGATATGCATACGTTTTGCTGCCGCCAGACATTGAAAACGAATCCATCGATCTTTTCTCAAAAGAATTAAAGGAAAATGATTTCGATGTCACGATGATCAAGCTAGGTGGTAGCGGAGTGAAAATAGAGCATTAATTTGGAATAAATGATTTATATATATTAGTAATTAAATATGAATTAAAATAATTATACAATGACATTCTTTGTGGAAGAACAGAGAAAAATATAAATTTATATATAATATTCTGTATACACATAAATAAAATATGTATTTGTTAAATAAACACACGAATTATCACATTAAAAATAGAAAAACAATAAAACATTCTTTCACGCTAATAATACATAACAATATTAGATATGTCTACACATCGTATTAGCATCATATAAAATTGACTCGAGATGAAAGAATTTATTTGCTTCATTCTTTTAATTAAAATATTAAATTTTGTAAATTGGAATTCATTTATAAGAAAAAAATTAATAAATATAGCTAAGATCATTTTGCTCCGAATCCCGCGATCTTCGAGTTCGCCCTAGTGATTTATTTTAATCAAATTAAGCTTTTTGTAATACGATCTATAGAATGACGAAGACAACGTTGCTTATCATCTGTATAAAAATAATATCAAAATGATATGATCCAATATACAAGATTATTTTTTATAATATACTTTGTAATAATTAGAATCAAAGTATATTTATATTTGCCGCATATATAAATTATTATCACTATGAAATGCATTAACGTGAGTTCAAGAAATAATTATTTTCTAAAAATGAATCTTCATAATATTTATGACTAGTTGTAATATCAAAATCTATAAAGGAAGTTATTCGTTTGCGATAAAATTTTATAATTGCATCTTTTAGAATTCTATCGATTATTACACGGAGAAAATTTTTTTTTAGAATTTAGCTTGAAAATAATCCTGGGACATTGTACTTCAAAGAATTTTATATAAATTTCTCTCATTTATTAATAAAATTATAATAAAATATAAAATAAGTTTGATCAATTTTACTGAAGTGCATGGTAAAAATTTTTTTAATATTATATTGTACCAACTACCACATTTTCAGGGTAAATTAAAAAAAATTCCCTCTGTATAAAATAAAATTTTCAATATGTGAAACATTAGCTTTTCCTATTATCAAGATATTCGTTAATGTTTAAACAAGCTACGTTGTTGATAAATGCACTTACACAAATGTAAGCGAGATATTTATATAAATTAATCTTCAAAATATGGTCTAAGTCAAAAATCTAATTTACTGAATAGGTATACTATCGTTTTGCTGATGACGCAAATTGCCGTTTAGTATAAGATGATCGGTGTCAGAAATGCCTCCATCGTTGGTTCCATCTTCCACATTATGTGTTACATTAGGGGTAAGTTGCTTTTCTTCGGATTTTGCTTCGGCTATCCATTCATTTATTTCATATGTATACATCTTTTTCTGTAAAACCTCTCGCGTTCGTGGCCGTGAACCAATGAAGAAAGTGCTTCCTCCAACAACCAAAGAGTTGCGTAGATCTTCCAGAATTTGAAAGTCTTCGATTATGCATTGCAATTCATTCCATTTTAATTCCACTTTTTCGTGAAGCATTTTTTCTTCTAAAAATTAAAAAAAAAATTATAAAATTGACGAAAAAGATAGCTATTGCTTAAGTATATATTTATTACCATCATGCTTGGAAGTTGATTTTTTATACTGTATCCTAAATCGAAAAGCTTCTAAGAAACTGGATACCACAATAGTCAGTACGATCATAGTCACCAGATAAAATATCATGAAGTATATCCTTGTATACATGCCCGCAGTAAATGCGTATGCATCCATTTGTACATACCAATTATTAACAACTGTTAATTCAAAAAGTGTAATGCTACTCGCCATGAGATTGTCAAAAGTGTTAAGATAGTAATATCCCAACTCCGAGCTATCATTGACAGAGTACCGATAGAAATCTTTAATAGGCGTATCCCTATATTTAATAAAATTAGATTTATATATTAAAAAATTAAGAGAAAAAATATATAATTATTGATTTGATACTAACTGGCAGCAATCGCGCATATCGTATCCGGCAAATAGTTCCATTCCAATGATCGCGAAAAAATAATACAAGACCAGCATAACAATCGCAGTCGAACACATCTGAGGAAACAGAATTACGAGAGTGCCGAAAACATCTCGATAGCGTTTCTTAATCTTAAATAATCTCAGTGTTCTGAGAGGTCGGAACAAAACCAGAAATGTAGCCGACGGAAATATCATAAGAGCGCACATAGCGACGCTGGTCATTACTGTTGTCCCGAAATCAAAGAGATTCCATCCAGAGCTCAGATAAGATTGAACACCAAGAGCTAATACTTTTATGAATGCTTCAGCAATAAAAACTGTAAATTTATTTACATATTTTAATTACGGATTTTTTTATATTTTAAGATATTCATTTTAAGAGATTATTTTTTTTTTACTCACGTTCAGCGAACAACAGAGTATCCCAACACGCAGCGAATGCGTGCACCGATTTTTCAAGACAGTTACTCGGTTCAAAGATTCTTATTATCATGGCGATACAATTACCGATAATGATCATATCTGTAAAATTGATGAAATACAAATGATGAAATACAAATGATGAAATACAAATGATGAAATACAAGGCATTCTTATATATAAAATTATTTACACATATTATACTTACACACCAAAGTTTCAAAATAAGACCACTTGATCATAGCATTAGCTCCTTTACATAGCGTTTGCAAAGGCCACCACAGAGTGCGGTACCATGGTACATCAGAATATTGCAAGGACCATTGAAGTGTATTGGCGTCATAAATCGATAAGAATTCCTCGCAATTTAGAGCGCCATTTCCCGTTTTATTCATATGACAAAACATTAAAACAATGTCACATATGGCTACAAAAATCATATATTATTGTAGATATAAAATTATTTCTATTACTTTTAGAGTTTTGTATGAAATTTGAGTTATATGCGCGTTTGACAAAGAAATAGTACTAAAGTTGATTAAAAAATCTTGTATACATACATTTATTCGGGGCATAATATCGCATTAATCCTTCAAATTGACGAAATCGTATCTTATCAGGGTTTTGCTTGGAAACCAAGAGTTCGAAAGCAAGTTGACACGCTTTCCTTTTGTGCAGGAACAATTTCTTGAATTTATCGCGCTCGCAAGATGTGAATGTCTCGTTTACCACCGCCAGCATTAAATTCATCATTACGTACAACATGGTACACAAATAAGATACAAAGTATATCGCGTACCACTTATTTTGGGAATATGATGGCATCATTACATCCGGAAAGCTACAAAGTGCGTTGTCGATAAATCATATTATTAAATTAATTATATTGTCAGATTGTATCTACTCACTTGGCAGTGGTAAGAAGAACAAACAGACTGACGAAGCTATCTTGCATTGTGGCGAAATGTCCATTTATTTCACAGAACATATAATAACCCAATACGGTATATACAATAATCAAGAAAAAAAGAAGACCCAGCATATCTAAGATAGGTGGTAGCGTAAAAAGTATTTGCCTTATGAATCTCCTTACACCGCCGCAATATTTCGTGTCTATTAAAAAGATCGGTCTAAGGGCGCGCGTTACACGAACATGTGAGGATTGCCGTACTAGAACTGTCATAGCTTCGAGAAACATGATTGCTAATGTAATACACTGAAATAGAAATTATTATGAATAAGAATATTCGAAAGGAGTCAATAACCTAATAAGCCTCCATAAACGGCAGCTGTCACATTTTTCATAATCATTTCAAACCGTCATTCTCTATTCATTTAAATTTTATGAGGAATATTGCGACGCGTCTGACATTGCACTAATTCCAAAACTCATTATGTAAGTAAGCTAATAAATCATTACATATTCCGTTGCAGTAACCATTACTCATTACAATGCGATCGTTGATCGTTAATAAATATACGATTACTGTCTGATACTCTATATATCGTTGCATAATAATGATCAGTCACAAGTGTACGAACGAGCAACTTTTAGATAATCCGATTATATGAATAATCCGTTTTTCTATCTCACACACGTGTTTACGAAGACACCTTAGTTACTAAACTATGATGCAGTATTCTGCTTTTTCAAACATTTGTAATATAGAAATATTTATGTAGAAATATTTAAAAGTATCTTACTTTTAACATTGTACGTTTGTGTTTTAACATAGGTGCCCAGCCAGTCCATCTCAGCTTTAAAGTCAATTGCACACCGATAGTAATTAACGCAAGTAATTCTACCAAGCCATGTACCCATACTGGTACCTACGACAAAACATATACATAAAAGATATCGATAAAGAAAGTGATATGCCGTTATCTATGCATGAATACTTTGAATAGCGGCAAAGCAGGCTCTTCTACAAATGCTAGAGACAAGAGAATTAACGAAATCAGTAAATCCAATCCATTGTACCAACTGTTATGGACTAAGAAATACGCCGGCATATCTTCAGGATGCCTTGGATGAGAATCAAATTTCTCATTGTTTCTGCCTTCCTGAAACAATAATCACTTTGATGATAATGATAAAAATAATATATCATATTTTAATCTTGATTATCAATAAATTATAACTTGCTAATACTTAACATCTTACATATCGATGCAATATTGTTCATTTGTGAATAATACTTATAATGTGAGAATACTTATGATGTGAGAAATATACATCTCTGTATATTACCTAATAACTACATAGTAATGTTGCAGAATGTAATGTACTATAGAATACAATAGATATCCTTGAAAAAAATAATTGGCCACTCAATTTGCCGCAAGCGGAACAGACATGCGCAAGCTTAGTAGATATGTAATCTCTGCATTCTGTTAATTATTATCATTTTAGATAAGACTTGAAAATCAATATATAATTACCTCTAAATATATTGCAGCTTCACGACAATTCATTTCCCAATGCATTTTCCAATGCACATCACACGTAGTGAACACTGTATTCTCGGTCATGCTTTCAGTTTGACTCGCTTCGCACTTATAATTCAATTGATTAGTATTGTTAGCATTGCCAAATGATGATCTTACATGACTTCCTGAAGAAGGTGAAGACAGCATGGAACCATATTCTGCAAAAAAAATCTGCAATTATCTCAATAATCATAACATATCTTTAAAAGAAAATCATAAAAATTTCTCGACAAATAATAAGTACTGCAATAAAAATACTTTCATAAATTAATAAAATTTCACAAATATAAAGCGAAATCTGCATATTTGTTAAAGAGAAATTATTTTTACATGGCTATGTGCTGTCAACAAAGAGTCTCAAGTAGAATATCGATTTGTCTCGTTCAAAAGAGACAGTCATTCAAAAGCAATATCCTTCCTGTCAACAGTGCGCAATTCATAACGTTGTAGCCATTTTTTTACTGCAGGATACAGGAACTTTAGATATATTTAGGTCAACGAGAATGTTTTAGGGAGACTTACGTCGATTCGAGCCATTAGTAATTTCCTGATCGAGCGGCTGATTTGTATCGTTGTTGAATCGTTGATAATTGGCGTCGTGCTCACTGAGCTGCGACGAAGACGACATTGAAGCGAGCGCGTATCCCTTCCGCGTCGTCCAGCTAACGTGCGACTGCACTGGCTGTACTGTGCGCACTCTCCCAACGTCAGCGCGTCACTATTGACGGACCCTGGGAGTCCTGGGATCAGCTCTTTGCTTTCAATGTGTTGGTGTACACGGGTGTCCACTTACTCCAACTGCGCGATGTACTAAGCTCGTGGGCGTATATAGACGAATGTATGATATGTTCCATGCTATCGTCTATCAACGAGAAATATCTTATCTGCAATAGAATCAAAACGGACATGTGCATGCCCATGTCTTGGAGAGGAAAAGCGAGAAGAAAGTGCAATCTGTCAATTTCCATCGTGTCATTTGTGTCCCTCACGGCCCGCGATTAGTTACACCACTGCGTTGCATCTGCACACTTATCTAGGATTTTTTTTCAACTGAATGTTATAATCAGACGATGAAAATTCTTCAATAAGGCATATTTCTATTTCAATCTTATTATCTTCTTCGCTTAGCGATATAGTGGACTTTCTAAATTGCAATCAGGAATCTTGCGTATTGTTGGAGTTTTATATCTATAATGTATAGACGTTTACAATTAATAAATGTTGAATTATGTATGTAATGTAAAGATTTGGACACAATTCATGAGAGCATAGAACTCTTAACTTCTATCGTTGTCTTATTGAAGTAAAAATACAAGATTTTAAAGTTCACGCAAAGAATAAAGATAGTTAGAATATAATTCGTCGATTATAAATATAATCATATCGTAAAAAAAATCACACGTAGAAGTTAGTAATCTACACTAAAAGAGTTAATTATCTCCATATAATAAAAGAGCACAAGAATATAATTCTTTATCTTTTGATAATAACGACCGAATGCCCTTATATTTTACACTTGTGCATAAAATTACGTATGATCTGAGCATTCAACCGGTTTTATGTAATCGTACACTCGACCGACTCTTATCGGCCGCAAGCGTATCGAGCAATTAGAAATAATACCTTATCACAAAATAATAATTACTTCCTAATTATTTTTATAATTTATAAAATTACGCAAAAATTACGAAGGGAGATAACATATTGTACAATTAAGGAAATTTTAATTTTGCAAGAATTTAAATAATGTATATTGTATATCTATAATCATAGAAAATAAATGGTTTTTTTTTTAAATGCATTAATGATTTACCCTAATTGATTTTCAGCTGGTAATTCAATGGCAATGTAATTTTAAATTCTTTAAATAATTTTTTTTAATTAAATAAGAGAAATTCTGTTTTTGGTCATTTTCTTTTAATATATCGCTAATCTTGAGTAACGATCATAGGTCTGTCCTTAGCTTATCCTTTTTAAATGAAATTTTTTGCTCGATTTATCTTTTCTATTTTTCTTTTCACATTAGAAAAAAAGAGAAAAGATGAATTGAACGAGTGCAGTTAAAAAAACAGATCTTTTTTTTTAGTTAAATTTCTTGTTCATTTTTTTGTTCTCTAACATGGAGAGAAAAAGAAAAAAGATAACTCAAGAGGTTCAGGCAAAAAGAACAGATATCTTGTAACTATTTTTCTAAGGCGGAAATGAGAAAAGTGATAAATTTCTCCATTATCTTCACGAAAAAAATTTTCACTTTCATGTTTCTGCCTTAGAGAACAAGTTACATTTAGCTTATGCATTAGCTACATAGAGAAAACACGATTTTTATTTCTTGTGCTACGAAATCAATATAATTTATTTGTAAATCACGTACGTAAATTTCCGTGTCGAATTCGAGAAGTGTTTGCCACGTGGCGTATATTGCAATTGTAAATTCCACTTGTCACATGCGCATACTTCACCGATAAAGCAGTCCAAGAACGACAACTGAATTACGATTCTTATCAGTTAATAAGTTCCACTTTTTTGTAGGGCAATCTAGTCGAATATTTCTCTCTTATTACTCGCGTCTTCGTTCCGTCTAATCAAAATGATATGTTCAAGGTGATGAATCAACTTATTTTTTACGAATTCACGTTACTTGTTTCAGAATCTGATTAGTTTGGCCGCGTTGTCAATATTAAAATTAGTCGATTACGTAATAGTAATTTTCATCGCAAGCATTTCCCTCGATTTTCATCTGTAAAACACAAATTGTTACTTGCTGTTGTTACTCGCACTTTCATATAAAAAAAATATTTTTACAACTAATACACTAATGTGATCGTAGATGCGAAAAATATGTACGAACAAAAACGATTCAACTTGATCTACGGAGTTTGAACATTCAGAGCGACGTCCACCGCATAGACTGCATCGAAGGCACTCACTTCGTAGCTGTAACATTAAATGACGAGATAATCAACGTTGATGATGCTTATTGCGATCGACTCGATAATGAATGGCGGGAGGTCCAAACGGATCGTGATAAAGTGCTTTTTTATATACTGAGCCAAATCGTTTATCCAAATTTCGACGCACCACGACCGGAAAAATATGAGTCGTTGTATACTCTGGTAGACGAGTCCGATATCATTTTACTAAGATGGCAAGGAGGCAAAGCGATCGGATTTTATACCGTTAAACCTATAGGTAATTATGTGATGTTAAAAAAATTTTAAATGAGAATACAAATGCAACATTCTTAATTGTCCGTATAGGTACAGAAATATTCTCGATGAAAGAGAGATACATAATGCCTGTAGTAGATTCGGTGTATATTCGTTCGGAATATAGGAATCGAGGTTTCGGTACAGGAATCCTATCGGATGTAATCGCACGTTTCCCAAACGAAGATATCGGTTTTTCGAAGCCGATCTCCAGCGGAATGTTGAAAAGTGAGTATCCAGTTTCAACATATTAATATTTGTATTTATACATAATATGAACTTTTCTTATATAGTATTGAAGACATTTTTGACGAATCGCAAGGAGTATCGATTGCGTTTCTGGGAGATCGCGGACTGTGATGTCAACGGGTCTCAGCAACTGATATGGTGTAATTTAAAAAGAGCAGCTTTATGACAAAAAGCAATTAGAATTTATTATAAAAGCCATCGCATGGCGTAACAGGATATTTATACATTTGTAATTATACATCATACTTGTAGATGCACATGTATATATGTATATCTAGAGAAATATACATATACGTACGTACATTGTGCATACACATATACTATATATATATATATATATATACATATATATATACATATATACATACATACATACATACATATACATATATATCTGTACACAACACATATGTATGTAGAAATTTTATATATATATATATATATATATATATATATATATATGGAATATATTATTTTAAAAAAGTTTATCTTTACTTAAAGAAGAAAGGAGTATTCAAATTGTCTCATAAATGTATGAAACATATCTATATTATTTAATCCCATAAATAGAATATTCATTTTATTTTAAATTACTCTTAAATTCGTTTAACAAAATTGATCCTATAACCATTTTTTCACAATTCACGCAAACTTCCAATTGCCCGGCGTCAATGAATTTTATTGTCACCAATACCAACGATTTAGACGCTAAAGTATGAGCGGCAAACCTATAAATATTTGCAATATTTTAGTCTTAATTAAGATTTAAAAAATATTGAAGAGATGTTTATAAAATACATGTAATTAGATTTACAATAAACGCATATCTTACCGAATAACTTCATCCTCGTTAGATACTCTTGCGACATTTGCAGTCTCAAACACTTTTTGAGGAAGAGCATTTTTGTTTCTAGAAAATGGTATTTTCGCTATGTGCTCGTTCATACCTTTCAATTTGGCCTTTTCCGCATTGAACATGCTTTCAGGTAAAGTCACAGATCTTATTATTTCTCCGATCGGTGGTTTAATACTGACCGGACATGAATATTTCTCATCGTTAATCGTGAAGTCAATGTTGAAATTGGCCGGTTGAGTGGAATCATTAAAATTTACGCCTAGCGTCGAAGCTAATGTAGCGTTTGCATCAAGCGACGATATTTGCGCAAAATCATGAATAAACATACCCTTTTGTAAATTCTAAAAAAAAAGCACAAAATACATTATTTCATAGTAACAGTAATATGTTATGTAACACTTGAAACATTTACTCACTTTGTTTCCTATTTGAATTTCCTTAATGACATCATTGCTTTCATTAAAGAACGTTAATTCGATACTAACCAAACTTGGGCTAACTAAATGTTGCGATCTTGTAAATCTATATTCAATTTTTAAACCGTGCCCTATAATGCTGTTTAATAAAGTAGTCTTTTTTAACGGAACGTACGACGTCGATACTTCTCGAACACCATCTGTGATTATTGAATTAATTGGAGTAAGAAAACCACCCAAACTAGGCGTCATTACAGGAGTCATTGGAACAACTATAAACAAAAACGATATAATAAATACACTAATACTAATTTTTTGGAATTCCATTTCTTATTAAACCAACCATCATCCAAATCTAATAGCAGATCAAAATTGCTCTTCGGCTTTTCTTTCATTTCTTGTTTAATAGCTTTCGGTTTCTCTTTCTCGTTTTCTTGAGTTTCGCTTTCTTCCTCTAAATCTTCAGAATCTGATTCTTCATCACTCGACGACTCGCTCTCAGAATCGTCAGATTTTGTTTCATTTTTCTTTCCACTGTCCGTTTCGGATTTATCTGATTCACTTGTATATTCTGAAGAATCACTATCTTCGTCTGAAGATTCGCTGGACGACGAATTAGATGACTGGTTGTCCGATTCTGAAATTAAGAATAGAAAATTAAAAATAACAAATTTAAACACATGATACGCAAATGTTATCGGACTGTACCTTCAGCAGGAGTGCTTTCCTCATCACTGTAAAATGGTTTCTCCTTTTCCTTGTTCTTTTTCTTTTCCTTTTCTTTCCTATTATGGCGCTCTTCTTTAAGCTCTTGTGCAGTAGGCGGCGCGACATCTCGTACAGATGGATCTTGCGTAACTTCTGGGAAAGGTGGTAAAGGCCGGTATCCTACGCATGGCATATCCAGGTAGTGAGACAGAGTGCCTAATTGATACTCCGAATCTTTAAACCTAGACGTTAAAGTTGGTGCCGGTTTCGGTGCAAGGAAAACTTTCTTCGCGAATTGAGGAAGCTTCTTCACATCACTTTCTTCCTCGAAGATGAAATGCCGTAGAAAACGCGCGCGGTCTCGGATATCGTAATTCTGATCATATTTGGCAAGTTGGAAGACATATTGACAAAACGGCTTTGTTTGCGAAGGATTGTTCAAGCATAATTTCACGGCCAAATTTAAAGTTTGCAGCTTTACTATATCCTGCTCGTTCACAAAACTTTTCGCCATTTTTCGGAGCACATCTGGTGCTATCTTAGGGACTCTGTCAGAGTATTCGCCTAGGAGCCACAAAATAGATGCTCTGGCTTGGGGCACCGTAATAAAATCCATTAATTTAGCCATATGAGCGATAATATCTTTGTGTTCATTTGGCTGCGTTTGCAGAAGCTTTTTTATTACCACGACACTTTCTGCCACAATAGCCTCTGTGGAAAAATAAAAAAGCATAACATTTAATATGAAATATATAATATAAAATATAATGTAGCAAGTATACTAAAAGAACTTTACCATCTCTATTGCTCAACAATGATACCAATCCATTGAGACACATATCAGTCACTTCTTTAATGTTACTTGCACATCTACCGATTGCTTGAATGCTAGCACCGACAAATTCCTTGTCACTGCTGGAGATGTATGTTTGAAATTCTCTCAGTATTACGCTGATGCTAGTTTCAGTTACTAAATTCGTCAGTATGTCGAGTTTTAGAAGTTTTATGTGAGTAGGATCAGAAGTCCGTACAAAGAATGACTTCAAGAAAGGCTCAAACATTCCCTATTGAACACAGAATAGAATAAATACGAATCAGTTATACAATGCCAGTTAAATAACAAATTAATTTGTATTTTGTCTTGGTACCACATTTACCTTTCTCGTAATTGATATACTGGCAATACAATGAAGCACAATACTCTGTACTTCTCTATGGCCTCTCAGTAATCTAATTAGTGCCTTTGCAGCGGTCATAACTTCGCTTCTAGGAGCTGCATGATGATATAATTGAGCAACCGCCATTACCACAGATGCATTTCGACTTTGTAACAAAGGTTTCGTGTTTCTTAACAGCAAACGATGATCGGGATCTAACGTAAACTTTGGTTTCTTTGTATTGGAAGAATCAGAATCGGAATCATAAAATGGCCGATTTTCATCTTCTTCTAAATTCTGCAATATTTTTAAAATTATTTTAGAATTATGTATTTAACTCCTCCCTATTTTCTGTTTCAAAGATATATGCTTACATCTGTATTTGGATTAACAAATTGTGTTCTGGCGTATCTAGTGAGCATGTTAACAATAACCACTTGACCCCATTCGTCAACATCCACTAATAAATTACACAATTTTCTATAATTCTTATGGATAAGATCTATCCTTTCCGGACATACTTCTTCGAAAGCCATTACTGCTGAACCTACCACAAGAGTAGTTTTATCAGACAGCAATTTTTCAAGTACGCCTATCAATTCTTCTTTTTGTTCATGGTCCAACGAGTATAATTTAGGAATAGCGTGAGCAGCAGTTTTTCGCACATAGGGCGACATATCACTAGCCGAGTCTTTAATGGCCAACATCACAATGGGCACTATCATCGAAACTCGTATACTGGATAACACCCTCAGAGCGCTTGCTCTTATGAGCTGATTGGGATCCTTCAGAGCCCTTTGAAATGTTGATATAGACAGAAGTGCTAAATCTTGTTGATCCTCTGCATAACGAACTAGATAAACGTATACCAGCTTTTTTACTTCAATATTCTTAGATACTACATTTTTTACAACAGCTGGAAACATTTCTGATGCGTCTTTTCCTTTGGCCACCATCTGAAGGAAAATTATCGTTAGTATTACTATCAATCAAAGGCTATATTCTTGAAAAATATTGCACACAAAAATGTATGAAAATACTATATTGTATGTAGTTATGTAAATTTCTCTAGTATTTTCATTTATATTTTTCAAGAATAAGATCTTAAATCTAAATCATATAATTACCCCAATTATACGTTTCATGGCTTCTAACTTGAGTCCATCCTTGTTACTGTCCAACATCTCCTTAAGATCATCGTGCCTAAAATAAATACACTTTTATGAAAATATCCATCTGTGTTTGGAGAATACACTATCAGTGTTATTCTGTTTAATCCTGTTTTACATGTAATAAATAATAATAGTTGCTTTCTATTTATACCAGAATTTGGATAATTCTCACTTGTGATGTTATAACTCAATTGAATACACATTCCTTTTCATTCTAATAAGTGAGATTCAACTAGGTTTTATACAGTTCTATACAAACTGAACACTATTTGCTTTATAGAATGTTAACTCACGTTAAAAATAAGATTATAAATCTGTGTTATTACTCAATAACTTTGTCACCAATATAACCAAGTAATGACATTATCTGAATATAAATTATTCACTTGTGTGAAAAACAAAAAGCAACTAAAGATGTGACATAAGGATATTGATAGAACATTCCTCAAATGCAGCCTGTATGTCATATTAAACGTAAATATGTTTCCACTAATAAAATAGAAACATGATACAGATGAAAGTACAATTCAGTATTTATGACAGAGGTTTCAGTATGTTGTAAGCTGATTTTAAATCATATTGTTCTGCGGTTAAAGGAACGATTTTGTAGATAAACGAGATCACTCAATGAATCACTTCTAGGCTAATTACTTCTTGTATTCGGGATGAAATAATCCACTCATGAAGGAAGGAATTTCCATCGTATCAAAGAGATCCGCATCTGGAGTGGACGGCCTCTCGACACTGTAAGAGCCACCATTATTGGACATACTCGCGGCTGCCGTCAACATTCTTCCGTTTTATCTTACGCGAAACGACAATTTTTTTCCGAACGTAAAAAAAAAGAGACCAAGTATCCCGAAATTATCCACGCGTCAGGACACTCGTTCTCCGATTTTTGACAGCCGTCTTTAACGAGCGGCCATATTGTTTTACAATTCCACATCACGGAAAGTGTAGCTGCACTATCATACACTTTCCGCGCATCAATACCACCGTCCGTGGGCGTCTTTTCAGCTGAACTTCTCGCATGATTCGTCTTTTCTCTTTTTCTCTTCACGTTGAAGAAAAAAAGAAAAAAAATGAAAAATGCGAGATATTCAGCTAGAAAAAGAACAGGTCTAAATTATATCGCGAAACGCACCTCCGTGAATATTACGATTGATTACGATGATATCGCGAATATCGAAGAGATAGCAAGTGTTTTAATCGGATTAGTCGTGCACGCTAATTGGCTGATTGACTCTCACCACTCCTGCCATTCGCGCGTCTTCATAGTAGAGACGCTACAGCGCTTGTCGTTTGTTTCTTGCGCGGTTTATTTGTAGATATCGGACGACAGGAAGATTATAGAAAATTAGATTAAGATGTTTCGTCGCGATTTACTTAACGGACGATTATCTCTCAAAGGATATTTCAAGTCAAATTCATTAATCTCAAAATAATTGGATCGTTGCTTTTGCATTTTAATAGCGCGGAGTATAATACGATATTATCGAATTGCATGATTTATATAATGCGATCAAGTACGTAAACATCATTTATTAAATAATAGAATGCAAAGGTGTGTTGATTGCTTTTGCATTTCGCGGAATTTATATGCTCAAGTTCTATCACGAAGTGTGTTTCGAGCGCATAATTTTTGAATGTTCCGTTAAACGATTGCAGTTGACTCGGCGTTAACTTCGCGTTTTAATTTTGCAAATGGCGCGGAAAGTACGACGCGATCGTTATCCGCGTTATTGCAAGTGTCATGTCGTGGAAAGTTTTATCAAACTGACAATTTGATTAGTGTCTGAGAGAAAGCGGTGAGTGTAATTAACTTATATATTATATAATGTATTCCATACAATGCACTTTAAACATCCATCCAAGAGATGAAGATATCCTAGAAAAAGTTAGTTGAATACCGATCTGTAGAAGCTCCATTTACACTTATTGTTGTGTATTCGTCTTTTTTATAGGGTTTACAATAAGAATCGCAGTCGTAGAGTTATAGTCTTAGTTATAAGAAATCCATCAATTATGGTCAAATGTATTAAGGATAATAATCAATTATGATAGGTCAATTTCCTACTTCTTGAGACCTTAAGATTGCCTTCGATTTCCATTGTGGACAGCTCCGTATATTCGATTTACGCTCCAATTTTTTTTTTGTGATCAGGATTGCAGTGTCGTGTTATATTATTGTTCTCTTGCACAGATTCTATATATATAAAAAAGTTTTACAACGAAACCGTGTTATACAATTTCCGATAGATTGAAATCTATTGTTCCTTGTTGCTATTCTTGTGCTTTTCAGTTGTGTCTCAGGCTTTAGAGAATAGCAACCTAATTTTATTATTACCTATTCCTCTTTTAAACAAATCGTATTTCAATGATTCAGAAATAACGACAGAAAAGATCACATCGAGGGAATCTAAAGAAGCTAATAATCTGAACAACCTGAGAGGAAGAGATCTATGAGAGGTATCAGATCTAGGCAAAGCAATCTAGCGGTAAATATTATTTTTTACTTATGGAAAAATTAATCGATTTTTTTATTTAAATTGTTTTTATTTCAATGTGTTTAAAAATAATTACAAAAAAAAAATGTAAGAATAAAATTTTATTAAAAAATTTATTCTTATAAAGATCTTTGGAAAATATATGATTATTTTAATAAATCTAATTGAAAAATAAATAAAAATTTTGCGTAAACATTTTTCAAGAAATATTGATTATTTTAATCGAGCTGTGCTTTAATTTGAATCTTTTATCTCTCCATATGTTGCAGAATCGTCGTAGCTATGTAGCTGATTGACTCCACTGTTGTGATTGATGAGTAAAAAAATAAAATTTTATGAGTTAATAGATCTTCTATGTTTTAGGTAACATATTATCATTAAATTAAACGCGATATGTTACTCAAAGTTCGGATTTCCAAACTGATCAATAATTGTTGAAATCAAATAGCCAAAAAAAAATTCATGCACATGATATAAAATTCATTCTAATTAAAATATCTGTCTAGAATAATTAACAATCACATGGAAACTTTTATTTAAATAGTTTATAATTTCCATTTATCATCCGCATTAATAAAAGAGAGTGAAAAATTGCTTTGCGACATTACCGTCTTCTCTGCTTTGTTTTTTCTTGGTATATGTTTTGCATAGAAATATTATTAAAATATTCTCGATGCTTTTTTTTTAAATTTTTAATATATTTTTAAACTTAAATTATTCTAATTTTTAATTATTTTTGTAATGCATTGTTATGCAATTATACTCTGTAGATACAGTTTAAAATAGAATCAATATACGTAACACAAAATTGGAGACCATTTGGTGAATGTGTTACCTTTTTGAAATATTTATGGCTGCTTAATTTTTTTGACTTGCTTGTTTTGGACAAATAGAAACAGATAATAAACGTATTTTATTATCTTATTAATAAATATGGACACATCCACTTTCAGACTTCTTTCTAAAAAGGAATTTTAATGTAGACAAGTTTATGTCGGCAATGAATTAAATTGTATCAGTAATTAATAATACTTACTTTTCACTTATTATTATTAGATTTTGTAGTTATAAAAATTAGTCTAAAACTAGCTATCTATATCTTCACGATTATGAAAATTGTATCAATGTATCTGTGAAATTTGTTCTCTACTATTTTGTTCTCACTAAATGTGTTTGAATGATTTATGACAGAAAACTATAATGTAATAACCCTATACAGAAATATAATATTGAACGATTTAATACTGAAAGACAATAATTATTTATTTTAAGTATTAAAAACACTGTCGTCCAATATTTTTAGTATATTTTTATTCCAAATAAATAATTACTGTCTTTTAATAATGAATGGGTAGATATTAAATTAGATATCTGCAAGGAAAGTCTCACGTTTGCAAATTATTGTTCATAAATTTTACGTGTATATGCCTATAATTACATGTGAATTATAGCTAGAATTATATATATATATATATATATATATATATATATATATATATATATATTTTTTTTTAAATATTATATATATAATAATAAAATATTTATAAATTTTT
>Ga0157363_1000993_pt1 | contig 22823 bp, 17 predicted proteins | sample AttsexASBM1_FD_111477 | JGI IMG/M metagenome (GOLD analysis project Ga0157363, IMG submission 111477) | Fungus gardens microbial communities from leaf cutter ant in Ribeirão Preto, State of São Paulo, Brazil - Atta sexdens ASBM1 | ecosystem: Host-associated > Fungi > Mycelium > Unclassified ... | reverse complement strand
TAGGATTAGGGTTAAGTGACAAGGATCACACTGTCACATGACAGGTCACATCAGATGACATGGTCACAAGTCACATGACGCAAAGAAGGATGTAGAAGGTTCTGGAAGGATGATGTCATACAATATGTTAAACATATGTTGGCCTTATGGTATACACATGGCTGTTTAGGATAGGGTAAGAATAGCTAGCACGGACCATGAGTTCAAGGTATATAAGGTAGACTATCTTGTACAGAGTTCTCTATCGAGTTCTCTTATGTTAACCCAATACAAGGTTCTTCTCATTGACCAACCCTAAGGTCTTTAAGTTATAACATTTCTATGATTTGTGAATGACAAACTTCTAGTCCAAACTTTATTTACTTTGTGAATTTTAGAATGTTTTCCAGCTTTTATCAGTATAGTTTAAAGAGATATACACAAACTTAAAGTAAGACTACTTACTCTTAAGTTTATACATTGTTCATAAGTCTACCCTATCTTAATTATAAAACAAATATACTATAGTCATTCTCCCTGATATCATTATACTAGAATATTTTACTACCTTCTAGACCTATGATATTATTTTATGTAACATAGTTATATGTCATTGTTATGTGATCCTCTATTACTAAATAAGATAAAATAAAACTATATTAAAATATTAGAGTTCAGAGACATATTATAACATATTACTAAGTAAAGGCATGAATATAATTATCATATTAGAACTCTGTTATATATTAGAGTTGTAAACAATAGACTTTATTTTACTTTTTTTTCATTTTTTCATTTCATTTCATTTTACTTTTCTTTTAACTCAAGATTAGGATTTAGTGTGATATCATACATGAATGTCACAAGCTGTCACAAATTGGTCACAAGTCATATATCACAGAAGAGTATAAAAGATTCTAAAATAATAATATCATATCATATATGAATAGCATATAGTATATATGTTTTTTAGGGTAGACTAGATATAGTATAGTATATACCAATAGCCTAGCATATATAAGTAGAATACATTGTACTAAGAAACTCTATTGAGTTCTCTTATATAAACTTTATATAAGATTTTTTTTTGACCAGTCACTAAGTTTTAAGTTATAATACTATAAGTAAGAAGTTATACCAGCCACTTTGTCCTGTTTATAAAAGTACGAGCTAGATACATAAGGGCAATTTAAATGAATTCATGTTAGAAGTGCCATTTTATATAAAAAATCACAAAACCATATTTTTCAAGCTCTTCCAGACTTGAACTGAAACTGCCACTTTTAGAAATTGTGTAACTAATTACAAAACTACTATTCCAAATTATTGTTAAGTGAAATTAAGGATGTAGGATTATCATATACAGCTGTGAAGTGAGTGAAACTTATTATTTTTCAATGATAGCTTAGTTTCTCATTCACAAATAGTTAGAAGTATTGATCTAGTTTCTGATTGATATGTTCTGTCTGTTTATCTAATATGAAATGTCAAATTATAAATAAAGTAATCTCAATATTTAGCATGTATTATAGTTTCTTGTTACATTTTAAACTCTGAAATATGTTCAAAACATGTTCTGACTTCAATATAACATCAAATTCCCATAGTTATTTGGCTTTATTTCAGTCACAATCCATGATCTGTCAGACATGTAAAGCTTGGACACTAGTTTCTTTATTTTTCTTTTTCTTTATACTTTTATTTTCTTAATTTGGATTTAGAATTAGGATTAGAGTGATGTTATGATCACACTGTCACACATTGGTCATATCAGATAACATGGTCACAGTAATGGTCACAAGTCACAAGATCATAAAGAAAAATATAGAAGGTTCTAGAAAGATAACATTATATAATATATATAAAACACATATTAATCTTAAGAAGAACACATGGTCATTTAGGTTAGGTCAGAGAAGTAGTAGCATGGACCATAGTAGTTTAGTATGTAAGATAGACAATCTTATACAAAGTTCTCCATTGAGTTCTTTTGTGTTAACTCTAATATAAGATTTCTTTCTTTGATTAACCCTAAGGTCATTGAATCATAACATGATTATCTTTATCTATTTCCATCACCTAATTATCTTCTTCAAACTCTACAAAATTACTTAGACTTTACATGGAGTTTTCTCCTCTCCAATCTGAACTCTTATTTGTATTTCACTACTGAAATAACCACTTAGAGATTTGTTTTCAATTACTTCTTTTGTTACTTTATATATTTAAGACTGGTGATTACTTTATAATAGCTAGTCTGATAATTGACTAAAGTTAACGCTAAATCCCTAGTGTCAATAGTAACACACTTTACTCCTTTTCTTATAACTTCTTTTAAGGCTATCCTCTAAAATTGTGATTATGCAGCTTGTAGGAGACACAATACATAAGTTAAGGCCAAGGTCATTTCAACAAGTCCACATTAATGAGCTCATTGCATAGAGTTTCCACACTCTGTATATCTCTAAGCTAACTCTGTGGACTTTTGCCTTCAAGTATGAACCATGCCTAATATTTCTTGGTAAAGTAAATAACAAACTATAGTCCTCAATTCAAGACTATATATAAGTAAGCTATGTAATTTTCAGATATGATATAAAAAGAGCCTTACAGTATCTTTTATGGTAGCAGTCATATGTATTGGAATAAAATGAGTTCTTTTAGATACTGAATTGATCACTATCATTACTGTATCAAACCTTATAAATTCTAAGAGTTTGATAACAAAGTTTATGTTTATAGTATTTATCTTATATCTCCCTTCTAAAGTTTTTTTCCTCCACCATATCCAACTTCTCTTGTTGTCTTACTTCTGCACTTAGTCTTTTCTCAGACTCTGCTACTGCTTTCTTTGCATTTTCTAAGTTCTTCTCTTTTTCTTATGTATTATTTTCTGTTGTAAAACTCTTTCATCACACCAAATACTTCACTACTCCTCTTATTTTTCTTTTATCTAAAATTTTTTCTACCTCCCAATCTTCAACTCTATTTATCTCTACTGGTTTTATTTCTTCTGCTTTTTGTCTCTTCACTTACTCTCTATATCTTACTACTCAACTAACATTTACAACTGGATGAATTCTTATTGAAGATAGCAATCATAACTTAATCACATTGGTAAAAACTACCTCATCAATGATATATGAACCAAAATATTAATCTACTAGCTTTCTTGACAGTCTTTTCTTGAACACCAAGTTTTTTATACTCAACATCACTTTGTTACCCTTTTTCTATTCTTCAACTTTATTTCTCCTCCTATCTGCTTGTCACTTTATTTTCTCCTGTGCCTTTCTGAATGCCACTCCAGCTTCCTCCTGAATCTTTTTATTCTCTCTACAAATTCTGTTGCTTTTTCTACTTTTTCTTTTTTCCTGATATTTACTTCTATTCTTAACTTCCTTTCATAATTCATCATAAACAGAGATACTTTGGTCACTGAATGTGTCATGTTGTTTACTACAAACTCAGCTATTGCTAGCTATTCTAGCCAATTCTTTTGCCTACAATCAATGAAGAACTATAAGCATTGTTCTAGTTTTTAATTCATTCTTTCTGTTTGACCATCAGTTTGTGGATATTAACAACTTTATTTCAATTCCCAACATTTTATTCAACTTCTTTGTTAGTTGCACTGCAAACTGTGGTCCCCTATCTGATGCCACACTTTCTGGTAGCCCATGCAACTTCTATATGTTATCTTTAAACAACCTTGTCAATCTCTCTGTTGATGTTTCTTCTATTGTTACTACAAAATATATCATCTTGGACAACCTATTATAAACTAATAAGATTGTATCTTTTCCAGCTACTAACAGCAATTTAGTTATAAATTCTACTATCAAGTGTGCCCACAGATTCTCTAGTACTTCACTCAACTTCAGCTTTCCCACTGGTACTTCCATCCTATTCTTCATCCTCTGATACATATCACAACCATCTACATATCTCTCTATATCTCTTGTTATCCCTGGCCACCAATAATTCATCATCACCAGTTCTGTTGTCTTTTATCTTTCTCTATATTCTGCTACCAGTACATTATGATACAACTAGATGATTTCTACTCTCAATTCTTTATCCTTTGGAATATATACTTTTCTTTTCTTCAACACTAAATCTCCCTCTATCTGCTATTTATCTCCTTGCAATATCTTAACTCCTACCTTCTGTTATGATGCACTTGAACATTAACATTTTTCTTTTTCTTTTATCTATTTTTCTGGATTTTATATTTTTTTTCTTTTGATTCTCTTTTTATTTGATGATGAAGAGGCACATGACTGCAGTCACATGACATGTCACATGATGTGATGTCATAAAGCCTAGAATAGACTAGAGTAGGCTGGAGCAGTCTAGATAAATAATGTCAAGGAACTTGTTAACTGTATGGCTATCTTATAGTGTACATATAGTGCACTCATGGACGACACATGGACATTAGGGCAGGAGTAATTATTTGTAGCACAGACCATATGTAACTTATATAAATAGGATATCAATCCAGCAGAGACTCCTTGTCAAGTTCTCTTATAATCCCCACATTGATAGTCTACTGAGAGCTTTACTTGTTTGTGTAATTATTGGACTTTGTGTCTAGTAGTTGCCATAACACCTTCTTTATTTTCTCTACTACTCTAACTACCTCTCTAACTATCTCTTCATCTTTATCTCTTGTTATTTTTATTTTTTCTAGTATATCTACCTCAGATCCTTCTATTACTACTTCTGTTAAACTATAAATCCATTGTTCTTTAATTAAAGTCTGATTATTATTATCATCTTCAGTTCCTACTTTCCAATCTGATCTCTTACTAAGTCTATCCACTTTTGTGCCTGGCACATACTTCAGAGTGAAATCAAACCTCAACAGATACAATACCTAGTGAGCTTATCTTTAGTTCAACAGATATCTCTAGTTTTCCAACATCCTTATAACTGCCAACATATCCTTATCATGAATTTCATAATTTCTTTCTATCTCATTAAGAGATTTTGAAAGAAATGTCATTAGTCTCCATCTTCTATCTTTGTATTCTATAGATAAAATCTCTTCTGTCACATAGTCTAATGCATCTACTTCCATCCTTATTTTTTATCTAAATTTGGTGTTGCTAACACTGGTTCTTTTATGAACCTCTTTTTCAACTCTTGAAATATCTCCTCTTACTTTTCTGTCCAATCCCATTTTTAATCTTTTTTAACTAGGTTATGTAGTGTTCTGGCTATCACTGTAAAGTATTTGATAAATTACTGATAATAATTAACAAGTCCTAAGAACTTCTGTATATTTTTAACTCCTTTTGAAGTCAGTCATTCCAAAATATCCTTTATATTTTCCTTCTTTATCTTGATTTTCTCTAGTCTAATTACTACTCCTAAGAATTCTACTTTCCTAACCTTCTACTTGCATTTTTCAGATTTTACATATAGATTATTGTTACACTGGAAAATGCTTTTTCACAAAAATATATAATCTTCTAAGGTTTTGAGCATATAAGACCTCTTTAAAAGCATTAGTGAGAAGACCTTATACTCTTAGATAATGCCTCAGATTCTCTTGGCCAAACAGTAGCTGAGAGGTGGTGTGGTAGCTGCTAATCAAACCAGATCCTGAGTAGAAGAGGTCTCTAGGAACAAGGAATACTACTTATAAACAACTAGCTACAAACTGTAAGTATTCATGAGAGAGTTTTACCAAGTTACACACATTTGGATAGTTAAATAATGCAGGTACCTGTCAAATCAGAAGCTGACAGAGTTTAAAATGAAGGGATAACAAGAAACAGCCATGAAGACAGAAATAGGGAAAATGAAATAAGCTTGAGCAAGCAAAGATTGTTTATTGTATTAATGTTGGGTTACAGATAAAGAAACAGTAATGTGCTTGTAAGGCCTTAGAGAGCTTTATCATAGTTTCAGGCTTCATTCTCCAGTTTCATTCTTTGTATTTTTAGACTAATACATAAGCTACAAGTGGAGGGGAGTAAAAGAGAGGACCTCTATCTGAATATTCCCACTTAAGAGCAGTTTTAACTTCTATTTTATCAAGTAAGTATTATTAGTACCTGTTATCACTTTCAGACAAGTTTCAGAGAGTTCTAGCAGTCTAAGAAAGGCTGACAAGGTAAGTATCAGTTAGTATCTTTAGTTGTAAGATTTAACTTGAGAGATATCTTTGGAGTATATTATTTAGGATAGATAATGTTGCTAGAGGCTCTTAAGGAGCTTTGCAACATATTTACTAGATTTTATAAAGAAACTTGTTACACAGTGTAAGGTTCACTGTTTAGGAGTATGTTAGCCAGAGAAAGCATTCATAAGCAGATAATACTTATATATTCCTTTTAATATCCTTCCTACTTTTATCCTTTTATATTCATAAAAGTTCTTTTAAATGTTCTAATCGTTCTCTATATTATTGTTTCTATATTTTTGATTGATTTCTAATACTAATAATACTCTCTTTGAATTTTTTAGTGTGCAGTCAAAAGCTAGTGTCATATAGTTCTTGTTATACCTTAGTATAATTTCTTTTCTACTTGACCTTTATCATTATTTTCCACCAATCTCCTTACTATCTCTCCCACCACTTTATTATGACCTTCTTCATCCTCTATTTTTACTATCATATCATTAATAAAACTCGCTACTTCTCTAGTATTAATTAAATTACAAAAGATCTCATTCATTATAGTCTAGAATGTTGCTGGTAAGTTCATTAGTCCAAATAACATCACTGTAGGTTCAAATGACCTCTTTAGAGTTATAAATGTTACCTTTCACTTGTTTTTTTTCTCAGCAATTTATTACATGGGGCATGTAGGCAGACTGTAGTAGCTACTTTTGTAACTACATACAAAAAGAACAAAACTACATAAAGTTAGAAAGAAAAAGAAAAAGTAAAAAGAAAAGAAAAAGTAAAAACATCAGAGTTTGCATGAAATAAATATAAGAGAAACTAAAAGTCTTGAAGAAAAAGAAAAAGTACTTGGATTAAATTCCAAGAACATGACAAAATAGCTCAGAGTATCTCTCCTCAGATTCCAATACCCATTAAATCTACTATATTCGTGAAGGATATGGCATCTTGACTCAATAGGATATTGTCTACAAGAACATTTGAATTTCTCCCTTGAGAAGAATCTGAGTCTATATTTGTCAGTAGGAGCATAATTTGTGATAGCTCTTGTGGCCCATGCACATAAAGAGCTCAAATGGCCAATAAGTTTAAGCTACGATCCTCCTTTAGTGTAAGATGGTTTGATAATATTGTTATCATCATCCAGAAGGTTCAAAAATTGATTTCCTTTGAGATCAGAAGCTTGGAACGTCATTTTCCAAATGTTTAGTATGTCATTGCTTTTACTCTTTTTGCTAAATTCCCATGAATTTTTACATGGGTAGAGTGGCATAAGATTAAACATTTTGGTTTCTTTGTCAACTTCATTATGGAGGTGCTATTTGAGACAACTTAGCCATTCCCAAAATTCAATGGAATTGGTTTCACAACAATTGAAGAATTTACAAAGATCTGATAGGATAGCAACCAATTGAGTTTGGTAGGGATGAACAGATAGGTCAAAAATCTTTTTGACTGTGTGGATGGAGTCAGTGATAACAACAATCTTGGATATATTGTTGACACTTAAAGACTGGTTTATACCACACCTGATGGCAAATAATTCCACTTCAGTACTTGTAACATGAATGGTGTGGTGAATCGTCTTCACTAATAGTTTATTGAACACATGTATATAGACAATAGATGTAGCAACATTATTCTTGATACTCACATCAGAGACAATGATGGTGATGAAAGGGGATGATGAATTTTCCAGAACCATTTTGTCAAGTTCTTGCTTGTGCAATTTATTGTTATTTTCTTTTCTACAAATATTAAAAGAAATATGTTCTGAAAAATTATCAATAACTTTACGACCAGGAGAAAATTTTGAATCAAGAGGAGTAAAAGATGGAAAACATTCGTTAGATCAGTTAGCCATATCTACCAGGTAACCTTTGACAAGAGAACATTGTCGATTAGAGAGAGAGTTGAGAGCGACAGTGTTGAGATTTGATTGTGGATTGAGTTGAGAATCAATGAGAGAGTGAATAAGATGGCTAGAAGGTAATCTGTATGCTCAGAGTTGAGAACAACCACCAAGTTTTTGGAGGTGAAGATTGATGGGTATTAAACCTGCTAAAGCTTCAATACTGTATGAGGGGGAGGTTTTAAAAGCCCCCAGTTGTTATATGCAAGTCCACCCGTCCAGAAATAACGTCCCCGCGGTGAAACCACCTCCAAATCATACAAGCCCATCTTCCACGGTAGCCACCTTTCTTGCAACATGTCTCATAGTAGTACTGCAACTATCCAGGTATTCCATCTTCCACAGTAGAGATACTCCTATCCAACTCGGTCTTCTATGACAGAGTTACTCCTGTCAGTGTCTCAACACTGAAACCTTCGCTCAGGATAATAGAGGTATTACTATTAAAACCCCAAGCATCTCCTATACTTTCCATTTGTATATAAGACTAGTAGTTATACTGTAATTCACTAGTCTGATAATTGACGAAGATAATCTCTTATTGAACTTGATCTTCAGTATTCAATGGCAACACACCAATCAGCACTCACTTCTATCTTAGACTTCTCCCCATCATCTGAAGTTGCGACCATATGGTAGACAGATGGCATAGCATATAAGCTGAAGCCAAGGTCATTCCACAAGTCTGCTCATCTCTGAGTCCATTCCACAGACTTCTACCCCAGTGTGAACTGTGCCTGACAAGGAGGAGGATTGAATGCTCCATGCAATCTGTTAAAATTAAAAATTTCAGTTTTGGAGTGTTCGACTACAAGACCAAACTTTTCGAGAAAGTTAGTTAATACATTGTAACTACAAAAGAGGTAACTGTTTGAAATGTCAAAAGAGTTACTTTGGGAAATAAAAAGACCATCATCAACAAAAGAAATGATGGAGATAGGAATTTTTAGATTTTTAAGGCAGTTTTCTAAAATATAGATAAAAGGCGAAAGGTATAACACAGATAAAATAGGAGAGAGCACAGAGCCCTGACTTACTCCAACATTGATGTTGAATACAGGGGACATAAAGTTGTTCCAGAAGTAATTTGTTTTCCTGTCCATAAGGTAATTGGCGAAAAAAAGAATGATGCAATTGTTGAAACCTGCTTTTCTCATAATAAGGGACAGGAGATGATGATTTAACGAAGGGAAGAATTGGGCAATGTCAAAAGCAAGAGTACTTGTGGATAAATTCTTAACCTAACCAGTATGAATGATATAGATAAGAGCAATGCCTGTATTTATAATGGACTTGAATTTGAGACCACTGAGCTGACTAGAATGAATAAATTCATTTGAAGTCATATTGAACTGAAGTCTCTCTCCAATGACTTTCTCGATGAGCTTGCCTACTGTATTAAGAAGGACAATTGGCCTGAATGCTTTGGGTGAATCATATGATTTTTTGTTTGGTTTAGAGATGACTATTGTGGTAGATCTTTTGAAATGCAAAGACTAATATCCTAATTCAATACACATATTAGTGATACTAATGATGATATTAAGACAATCATCATCTTTGAAAATAATCTTGAGATGACTCCATAACAACTTGTCTGGTTCTGGAGCAGAAGAATTGTTGTAGTTGATAATGGCTAGTCTGAATTCTTCTTTTAAAAAGGCTGGCCAAGGCAATGTAGGTTTGTTAGCAATTTCATTAAGAATATTGACATCGACTTGATGATGAAGGGCCATGTTGAAGGTAGAATGGAGAGTATTCCACAAATCACCTAATTCAAGACATTGTTGTCCATTATATTTAATGGCTTCAATAGCGGGTAGTTTGTGCTTGTTGATCCAGTTCATAAGTTTCCAAGGGCTGCATCTTTTATTAGCAATTTCTTAAATTCTTGTATCAAAGAAGTTATGTTTAGAAGATTTGACTTTACTCTTGAACATTTTCCAATCTTCCAGACTTCTTGTTGTCCTGTAGTTGTTCAATGCACTATTGCATTCTTTGTTCCATCAGCTCTTGGAATGTTTCGTGATTTTAACACATTTGCTATTCTTGTTCCATGCAGAATTGATACTTGACACAAGTGAGTTAACAACTTCTTCAAGTTTGCTAATATTTGATAGATCTGAAATATCAATTTTTTTGATGGCAATCAAGACTTTCTTAACGAAATTGGCTTCTTTTTTGCTGTTCTTTGTAATAGAATATTTGACTTCATTGATATTTTCATCTTCAATAGCAATCATAACAGAGAGAGGAGCATAGTCTGAGGACAAATACAAGTCTGGATGAATTTGATGATTGTTGAGCTTGGTTGATCCACTTTGTAAGAATATCAGATCAATGACTGAGTTTGATTCACTATTTGAATCCAAGTACCTACTAGGAACACAGTTAGTAGGAAAAGATAGTTCTAGATTAAACAAATCTGCTATAGTCATAAGGTCATCACTGATAACTGAATGATGAGGAAAAGACAGATCCCAAATATTATCCCTAATATTGAAATCACCAGTCATGATAAGTGTTGTAGCAACTACTCGCCGGAATGGCACTTGTGATATGCTGACTTCAGCAAAGCTCTCAGTTGGCTATCTAGTAGTGAGGATTATAAGAGAACTCGACAAGGAGCCCTCACTGCATTGCTCCTCTATTTATATAAATACAAGGTGGTCCGTGCTACAACAATATGTCTATCTCATGTCCTATTACTCATCCACCATGCTTCTATCTCAAGGCCACCATGCTATATCTATGTGCCCTGATATCATATTCTTTAATCTCTGTTATCATGTGTGTACTATGTGTACACCATGAGGAACCATTGTTCCTTGACATCATCCCTAACCCTAACTTCTTCTAGACTCTTCCTGATCCTTCTAGACCCTAAGTCCTTCCAGACTGTCCTAGCCTCTATCACATGACTTTCAGGTCACATGCTCTCCATCTGTTGTAGACTAATAATAATACTATCTATCTATGTCCGGCTAACCCTAATCTTAGCCAAAGTCTGTCCACACTCTCGTCTTATAACAATAAGAAGATTTGAAATATTCACCTCAGTATCCTTAAGATACTTTAAGGCAGAGTGCAAAGAATTAGAATAAACATTCAAAATCCAAAAGACAGCATTGTTGTTAAAGAAGGAAACAAGAAGAATATCTCTGTAATTAAAAATATATTTTCAAAGAGAGAAGCAAAGAGATAAAAGTCTGATGTTGATATAAACCAGGATTCTTGGGGAATCATTGGATGAACATGGTTCTCTAATGAAGATAAGCCAGTTTGGATGACTAGGAATACCTAATAATGGAATGTCTTCTGAGTTTTCTGAACTATAAATGGTTCTAAGAGTTGTCCACAAAGGCTCTTGGATGAATATGATGTCAAAGTTATAATTGACTTTGAGAACGGTGTTGATAAGAAAATTGTTTTTCTGGACATTTTGCAAGAAAACCTTTAAGTCCTTTAAAATCATAGATCAGCTTCATTTATGCTTGAACAGATTGAGTTTTTCCTGGCTTCCCAGAGTTTGGCATATTCTTTGGAGTACTACTCTTTGTTGAAGCAATGTGTTGTGGCAACTACTTATCACAATGACAAATGATCTCACTAATGAGTAAATCTCTCAGTAGAGTTATAATGTGGGAATTTCACAAGAGAACTCTACAAGGAGCCTCTTCTTAATTAGAGTCCTATTTATACAAAAGGTTCATGGTCCATGCTACTAATAATTAACCCTGCTCTTATGTCCATGCTTTACCCTTATGTCCGCCTCATGTCTTACTCAAGGCTACCATGTGTACTCCATGTGCCCTGATGTCATCTTCTAGTTCCTTCTACAATGTTCTAGGCCTATGACATCACATCATGTGACCTGTCATGTGACTTCATTGACATGTGCCTCTTCATCGTCCTTTAAAGAAAAAGAAAATAAAAATAAAAATAAAATAAGAAAAAATAAAATAAAATAAAATAGTTAATGTCCAAAGCATCCCATAACACAATGCTTCCAGAAAGGGCATTCGACTGAGTTGGCAAGGTGGGAACCTTTGCAATTGAGGCACTTGAATATGTGAGAGCAAGGATTACTCTTCTTAGTTTTAAGCCTAAGAGGATTCAATTTGGTGTTAGCTTTACAACACCAAGCAAACTCACAATGATGTTCAGTCATATGAGGGCCATTGCATTTTACACATTTGGATCCCTGGATACAGCATACCTCTGCTGAATGACCCCACTTCCAACAATTCTTGCATTGAGGGATACCAGAATTCATATTGGTACCCTCACTGTCACAATGATACTTCCTACATTGAAACGCCTGTTAATAATTTTCTTAGCATTGTTACTGTTTTGGGTATCCCATATGTCAATCCAGACGATAGTCATGTCCGATTTAGGGGAGACCTTGATAATACATGGTTTTGACGCAAGGACGATATCATTAAAGATATGATTGTTCTTGAGGATGCGTTCAATATCTTCAGAAGAGATATGAATGTTAGATTTGTCAACAAAGTATGGGATACCTACGATTTTAAGGTAGGACTTTAACTAAGGAAGTCGGGGAGAAGAAATGCTATCATTATTTGTAGCAAGAGAACTCTTGACATATTTTTTGATCTCCTGGAGATCAGAATTCGTGGCTATATTGTTTGTCGATATGATAATGCCTTTGTTGTCTATACAAATACAATCAGCGCAAATGTTAGATTTGATACTTTTGAGAGCCCAGTTAATATTGATAACATGTGAAGACAAATCCTTGATAAATCTTTTACCAAGATCGCAACTTATGGGAACGATAACTTGTTTATGAGATGGACCCTTAGTAGTCATGTTAAGTCTCAGTTTAACTTTGTCATTAGAGCCTTTGATGACTTTTTGAATAGAGTCGATCTTATTGTTAGGAAGATTGGGGAATGTTTCCTTGATCTTCAAAGTGTTCATTGCTATGTTGGAGAACTTGTTGCTAGAATGAGGTTTAGGAGCTGAGGCTTGCACATACAATTTCTTTGTTGTGGGTTTTTTGATTTTCTTAAAGAATTTGGAGATTTCCTTAACTTCTTTGGGTGATTTGGCTGGAATAGGAGGTAGAATAGATGAAACAAAGGTTAGTTTAGGCGTATGTTCAAAGTTTGAGGGAATTTGACTTGAGGAGCAAACTTTGACTTGACTTTGTTTCTTAAGGTCATGTTGTTTTTGTCAACAAATAATGCATCCCAATGCAAATAATAAACTAAAGAAATGAATTCCTAGATTGATTTACCCATACTAGAAAGGTCCTTGAAATTGTTAGCTTTGTCACTATTGATAGACTTATCTGAAATGTATTTTCTTAATCCTAAGAAGTAAATTCTTGATGCTAAGAACATCAGATGCAATATGTTCCATAGATCCATGTAAAGATATGGCATAAAAGTTACCATCCCATGATTCTAAGTCTAGAGTCTGGTCTGGATTGTAATTGAGTTGAACATCAAACACATTTTTACCAGATGGACTATTGAGGGCAGGTCCTACAGTCGGGGCACATTGCTGCCTTATATTGAGACTTGTGTCAGCTGTCTTGCCAACCTGATTGTTCTGACTCTCCTGGGCCATATATTCAAGCCTTATACTGTCTATGGAGTTAGCAGGCTTGATATTATTGTTCTTGACCATTTTCTCACTTTCCCTTTGAATACGAATGTAATATTCTTTGTCACATTTGCTTGAAGATATTGAAGGGGACCTAGGCCTGTATATGCTTATAGATAGTGGTAAGAGAGAAAGAAAGGCGATTGGCCTTTTACTTGTTTCCTTCCTTTATTTATACAATATTATAACCCTATCTCAAGTCCAACTTTGTAAATACTTTTTTCATACCTATATTTTCTACTATATCCAAAATTAAGGATAAAGGGTAATTGTTTTTTATAGTCTATTTATTCAAATATCTGTAATCCTGTATCATTCTCTTCTTACCATTCTTCTTTCCTATAAAAAACACAAATGCCATTTGAGGAGACTTAAAAAGTCTAATATACTTCTTCCTTAATTGTTCTTGAATAAACTCATACACCTCTTTCCTCTCTTCCCTTGATAGCAGATACACCTTCTCCTTCTTTGGCACAAACCCTTTCTTTGTCTCTATTGCATGTTCTCACATCTTCTTTACTAGTATCCTCTCACTTGCTTTTTTCTCAAATATATAGATCTACTTATGAAACCTCTATGGTTGTCATATGTCAAGTCCACCTGTTTGGAAGATATATCCCTATGGTAATGCTGTCATCCCAATATCTATAAAACAAGCTTGTCTTCCATAACAACTACCCTTCTTACAACAATCTGGATATCTAGTCTTTTATGATAGAGATATTCCTATTGAACTCAGTCTTCCATGGCAGAGTTCTTCTATCTTACTCCTGTTAGTGTCTCACTACTGAAATCTCCACTGGAGATAATACACTGAAACCCCAAGCATCTCCTATATTTCTGACCTGTATATAAGACTAGTAGCTATACTGTAATTTATTAGTCTGATAATTGATGAAGATAACTCTTATTGAACTTGATCTTTAGTATTCAACAGTAATATACCAAATCAGTACTCACTTTTATCTTAGACTTCATCTATTTATCTAAAGTTGCAACCACATAGCAGACAGATAATACAGTACATAAGCTGAAGCCAAGGTCATTCTAACAAGTCTGTATCACTGAGCTCTTTTCACAGAGTCTACATACTCTGCACATCCCTGAGCCAGCTCTATAAACTTCTACCTTCTATTATGAACTATATCTAATAGTATTATCAGACTCCCAAGTTCACTATTGCTTCTGAGCAGATATATCTGCTAAATTCTCTATCATAGTTCTATCTGTAAAAGAACTCATTTTGCACTTCAAAGTTTAATGGCCTTCTCCTACTGTAACTCTTTAACCTATTTAGAGTCAACTCCAGTCCCACCACTTGGGACACTCTTCAATACAATTTCATGTTTTAACAATAACCTTGCTGAGACATATTTTCAAAACACCTCATAACACTCAAGATATATCCATTAAAGAGGCTGATTATCTCCAAGATCTCTAATCCATACTATTCAATCTGCCCAAACAGTTTCATCTGTTCCCAGACCAAGTATTGTCCTTGTAGACAATAATCCTAATTAGGAGAATGCTTCTACTACTAATCTAATAACTAATAGACCTAATTCTTTTACTTGCTTATAGTCAAAATCTCATTGCAGTGATAATACTAATGAACAATTGGCTGACATACTTGGTTGGCTTGCAAACACACTTACTGCTAATCAAACTCCTAGTCCTAATTCTAATCCAAGAGGAACTCAAGCCTGTATCTCCAATACTTTTAGTGGTACTAAGCCTAACAAGCTCAATAATTTCTTATTTTAATGTCACTTTTATGTCTATACTAATCTTGCACAATTTGATATAAATATTGTGAAAAGTAATTTTACAATGACCTATCTCACTAGAGTTGCTTAAGAAGACTAGAGTATTCTGTAAAACTTGCTCTCTGACTGAAACCTTTTTATTGATGAATTACATTGACACTTTGATCTTTTGAACCTTATTAATGAAACAGCTACCATGCTAGATAACCTCTATATGAAGCTCAGTAATAATATTTCTACTTATAATATGGATTTCATATGCTATATCTCCTAATTAGGTTGGGAAAATAGTATTTTATACCACTACTATTACTAGGGGCTTCCCAATCAGATCTAGGATCCTATCTCTATCTAGGAATAAGATAAACCTATTTTATTCTAGGACATGTATGCTCTAACAATGACCATTAATCATTGGTATTAGGAATGTAACCACAAATATTATTATGCTAGATAGACAAAAAAAAGAGATTCTTGAGTCTTACTCTTAGAAGTAAGATAAGACTTCCACTACTAGTAATAGTGCAGTGCATCTCTTCCAGAGCAAAGCAAATATATTTCCAATAGCTTTATTTGTCAAATTATTCTATTCCAATATGTTATCTCTTGCTTCCAAAAAACAATCTAATTTTTTGTAGATGGACCTCTCTTCAAAGTTGACTAACAATAGCAAGTTGACCAGCAACAAGTACAAGAAGCATCTTAAAAATAACCTATATTTCTATTGTGGTGTAGGAAACCACAAGTTAGACTTCTGTTCTAAGAAGCAGACCACAGTTACTTTGAAAGACTATAATGCTTTAGCAGCTACAAACCTTCTTACAGCTATTTTTGAGAAACTCTTAGAAAAATAGAGAGCAATTCCTAGAACTTTATATAGACTAAGAGCCACATTGAACTTTCTTGTGTAGCAATAAGTCCTATCTAACTCAACACATCTACTCTTTCTAATTCTCACTCTCTTTTTGTCTCTCTTACTTCTCTCTTGATCCTTGGTCAGGATCATCTTAATAAAATCCTATTCCAAGCTCTAGTCAACTTCAGGTCTACCTATTGCTTTGTAGACTCAAAATTTGTAAATACTTACCACTTGAAGATATCTACAACCCTGCCAGTTGTTCTCTATCTGTTTGATGGTTTATCAAATAGCACTATCTCCAAAATTACTAACTTGCTCATAATTTTCCCCACTAGTAATTATATGACTGTAAACTTTCATGTCACTCTACTTGATTCTTCCTGCTCTTTAGTTCTTGGATATAACTGGCTCACTCAACATAATCTACTGATTGACTGAATAAATGAGTTAATAAACTTCTGTCCATCTTGCACAAAAATCTTGCTCCTTCTCATATTGCAGCTAATATACTATTAGTATCTCTGACATCTTCTGACATCTCTCTGCAACTATCAGATTCTATAGTTTCTATACCTACATCTAAGACCTCTATGTCTATCTCTGAGCAACCCAACATTACTATCATTGGTGCTGTAGCATTCATGCACACATCAAAACTTCTAAGCTCTAGCAAGTTTCAACTCTATCTTCACTCTTCAAACATTTAGACCAACTCCACAAAACTTGCAGAGACTTCTGGCCTTTCTAATGTCCCTTCCAAGCATCATGAATTTGCTGATATTTTCAGCAAAACCAAGGCTGAAGTTCTCACTTCTCATTATCCTTATAACCTCCAAATTAACCTGAAAGAAGGTGCTCAATCTCTAGTTAGCCCTATATACTCTCTTTCAACATCTAAACAAGAGGCTCTAAAGAAGTTTATTGAGGAAAACCTCAATACAAGTTTCATTTGACTAACTTCCTCTCTACATAGTACACTAGTCTTATTTGTCAAGAAGAAAAATAGTTCACTATGCTTCACTTCTGTAGTTTTAACTGTATCTCCAAAAAGGATTGCTATCTATTTCTTTTTATCTCTAATTTACTAAACTCACCTTGCAAAGCTCAAGTATATACAAAGATAGATTTTTAGCATGCTTACTACTTGGTTTGCATAGCTGATAGTGATAAATAGAAAACTACTTTTAGAATACATTACAAATCATTTGAGTAGTCTGTAATACTCTTTGGTCTTACCAATGCTCCTGTGGCCTTCCAACAATTTATAAATACCCTTTTCTCTAACCTTTTGGATGTCTGTATCATGATCTATCTGGATGATATACTCATTTACTTGGATAACATGTCTGAACATTGTTGGCATATAAAGGAAGTACTCAACCACCTCCACAAGGCTGGTCTTTATGCTAAAGCAGAGAAATGTGAATTCCATTCTAAGTTGGTAGAGTATCTAGAATACATCCTTTCTCCTTCTAATCTTACTATGTTTGATAACAAAGTAAAGACTGGCTGGAGCCCAAGAAAGTCAAGAATATTCAATCTTTCTTAGGTTTTGCTAACTTCTATTACTGGTTTATCTTCAACTACTTAAACATTGTTATTCCATTGACACATCTTACCTGTAAGAATATTTTCTGGAAGTTTGATTTCTTCTGTCATAATACTTTCAACTCTCTCAAGAAGATATTCATCTCTGCTCCTATCCTCATATACTGGATTCCTAATGCTTAACTCATTATGAAAACTGATGCTTTAGAATATGCTCTCACTACAACTCTTTCTATTGTAAATAAAGAAAATAAAGTTCATCTGGTTATCTTTCACTCCCACACTTTTACTATAGTAAAGTTGAATATTATAATACATATAACAAGGAATTACTTGCCATTTTTGAGGCTTTCAAAATTTGGCAACATTACCTAGAGAGTCTGGCCTATTTTATTAATATTGTTTCAGACTATAAAAACCTTAAGTATTTTTCTACTACTAAGATGTTGATCTGGAAGCAAGCATTGTGGTCCAAGTACCTTTCTTAGTTCAACCTTGTCATTAGGTTCTATCCTAGTTATCTTGGCACCAAACCAGATGCTTTTACTAGATAGTAGGATATCTACTCTAAAGAGAAGAATACTGACTATGCCATAGTCAACTCTCACAACTTCAAACCAATCTTCACTCAAGAACAACTTATAGCTTTTATATGAGCTACTATTCTCCTCTTCTCTTCTGTTTTTGTAGCTACAGTTGTTGATCTGGATACTCTGCACTGAGATATCCTTTTAGCTCTTTCTAGTGACCTAATTGCTACAAAACACATCTCTGCAAATGGCCAATAGTCTATGAACCCCAACAGTCTTCTTTACCTTAATGACAGAATCTATGTACTATCTGCTAGTCATTTCTATACATGCATTCTCCAGTATAATCATGATCACATCCTTACTGAATACTTTGGTCAAAACAAAGCACTAGAACTAGTTTGCCACAGATATTTATGGCCCAGCCTCTACACTAATGTACAACAATTCTACAAGTTCTGTGTTACTTGTATGTAATCTAAACTATAACATCACAAGCCTTACAGATCTCTCAAGCAACTCTCTATCTCTAAATGACCATAGAATTCTATTTCTATAGACTTCACTAAGAAACTCCCATTATCCTTCAGATTTGATACTATCCTAGTTATAGTCAACTGGCTCACTAAGAAGACAATTTTTATCTCTGTCCATGACACCATCACATCTGTAGACCTAGCATGTTTGTTCATTCTTCATGTGTTCTCTAAACATAGTATTCCTTCCTGTTAGGAACAGACTAGCCACTGAACCAGTTACACTAAAAGTGTGCAATGTCAAGCTTAGCTTTGACATCTGGCTGGTACTATATATGTACTTCATACTGTACTCCTGACACTTCCCATATTGTCTCTGATAAAAGTTTGGAGTTTGTATTAAACTTTTTCTGTTTCTTAGGCACTACTCTAGATATGCAACTTTATTTTTACTTCAGACTATCATCCTGAAGGTAATAGACAAACCAAACACATGAACTAGATCCTCAAACAATACCTCTGTGTATATTATAATTACCAGGAAGATAACTGGTCCAAATACCTACCTCTTGCAGAGTTCTCTTACAATAATACTCTAAGTGCTACTACTGGTGTTTCTCTATTCTTTACTAATAAGAAATATCATCCAAACATTACTATTCATTCTAGATGTAATATTACTTCCTCCCAAGCCCATAACTTTGCCATAGACCTCAATGAATTACAGAGTACTCTTAAAGCTGAGATTACTATGGTCCAATAGCATTATTAGAAGTCCACTGATGTATAACATATTCCTACATCTAATTTCAAAGTAGGTGATAAAGTCTTTGTAAAGGCTTAGTTCTTTAGGACCACTTAACTTTTAAAAAAGCTCTCCAAAAAATATCTCAGACTCTACAAAATTATTTCCCAATCTGGTACACTATTGTTTACCCTTTGTCTTTCAGAGTCTATGTGCTCTGTTCATCCAGCTTTCCATATATCTATGCTCAAATCTACTATATCCAATACTTTTTCTGAGAAAACACAGCTAGCCTCTATATTGGTAATAATTAATGAAGAATCCAAGTATGAAACTTCTTAGATAGTGGACTTCAAATCAATTGCTGTATCACAAATAAGATACTCACTGGTTGTGATACTTGAACTTAATGGTGTTTCAGAGGTTCAGTATAAGGAGGTAATAATAATAGATGATGAGTAGTATCAACAGAAATAATTGATATTGTTAAGTCTGAGGTCTAGCCCTCAGACACAGAGGTATATATACAAAAGAGTAATGGTCTGTGTGCAAGCTGTTGCCATCACATAATCAAAACTCATACCTGATGGGAGCTGTCATCTGCCATAGCAGCTGTTAGGCTAATTTTAGAAGGTAACTAATTATGTCACTATATTGATATGCTTGTATCTCTACCAATACTTATTGCTTTGAAATGCATCATATATTGTTGTAAACGGATTAATAAGCACTTTACAACGCAAGTTCAATCGTGCAAATCCATTCAGTCGTTCATGAGATATTAGCAGACAAAGCTTTTACAGCTGCTGATGGCCTGATATCTCAGTCATTTGTTGTTGCTTTTGTACATCCCATATATATGCGGATAGCTCTCATTTAGGGCTTCCCAGCATAACTTAGTTTGTGAAAATCGGTCCACTGGTTGTGGAGATACAAGTTGAATGAAGTTTGTGACATGCTGATAGATATGCAAGCTCTTGTATAAGATGATTTGGCTAGAATATGAAGACACCAAAAACAAATCTGAGTAAATCTCTGTATCTGAGCTTACTTATGCCACTAATTTGGTATCTGATTTCTATATCCTAAATTCTACCAAGCCTGGTCTACTTTTATTGTTCTGATTATACTGGTATATGTTATCCTTAGTCTCTGCACACTTTTAACAGAAATTATGATTATTTTTTTAAATATATTCTGTCTGTTTTTAACTCAACCTTAGCTTCTACACACTTTTCACAGAGTTTTTCTTTTTCTTTTTCTTTTCAAATTTTAAGACTTTAATTTCATTTCTATCCTTTAATTATTTTATAATTTTCTTACTTACATAATCAAAGACAGAAGAAATAATCTCATTAGTAAGTATTCAAAGAAACAAAACCAGAAGACTAACAGGAGACTAATAATGGAGTTTCTTCCAACATCTCTCCCTGACTCTTTTTAGATTCTTTTTTGGACCTCTCTTCATCTCTGTCCTCTTCCTCATTGCTACTTTATGAATCCTTCTTAAAACTACATCTTCAATCAACTTCAGCTCCAATTTTTGCTAATTAGACCATATTCTCTCCTGGCCCTTCACCAAGTCCCGGAGAAACTTTCTAATGCCCCAGTACTCTTCAATAAGATCCTAGAGTGCCTTTTCAATAACATTTAACACTCTAATATAAATAGGGACTATTGTTTAAAAGATGGTGTTAAGATAGGGAATATACTACTACTTAATAGTAATGCACCCAGCATATGTGAGAAAACAACAAGAAGAAAGAGAATTATTAGTAAATTAAAAGAAATAAAAAATTATTGTTACTCACCTAGAGTTGTACATTAGACAATCTTACCTAGCAATAATCACATGTAATATTATGCTAATCTCTAACTCTAAGTCTAAAAATAAGAAATTAAAATTAAAATTAAAATTAAAATATGAAATGAAATGAAAATAATAATAATAATTTAAGTTTACCATCTTTAACTCTAACAACCACTACCATTACTATCACCATCACCTATTAATTCTCTCTCTTTTTATAACAATATAAGTCAATTCAATGTTAATTAACTTTTGGAGTAGATAAGGATATAGTAGAAGCAAATAGCAGCACTATAACCAATTATTGTGGGAAAAGAGAGAGTAGATGAATCTAACACATAATTCCATATAGAGATGGCCAAGCTACTGATATTTAATGGAGAAGCAAGTAAGATAGTAGAATTCATTACAGTATACAGGTTATACTTGAGAATAAGAATAAGAAAAATAAGAGTAGAGAAACAAATTTGATAGGTATTATCACATATATAGAGAGAATCAGCTGATGTGTAAAAAGAAAACCTGTTGGAAGATTTAGAATTAGAAAAAGTAAAATTTGAATTAGTAAGGGAATTTTTAATGAAAATAAAGAAAAGATTTAGTAAAGGAGATGAGGAGTCAGTCAAAGTGGCTGAACTCAAAAAAATAGAATAGAAAGGAAAGACTATAAAGGAGTTTATTCAAGAATTTAGAAAAGCAGCTAGAAAGAGTAGATATAAAGAGAAAGCATTAGTAAAAGAATTCAAGAGAAGAATAAACAAAGTGATCAGAAGGAAGTTAATAGAGGTAAAAAAACCTCCAACTAGTATTGAGCAGTGGTATGAGCATGTTACTAATCTAGATACACATTGGAGAAAAAGTCAAAAAAAAAAAGAAAGGAAAGTAGAAGTCAGAGGCAGAGACAAATGAATATGAGGAGCAATCAAGAAAGGTTTAGATCATGTCTATCTCTATCTTAGGTATGACCCAGGAGACAAGAAATACAGCAGGTGCTAACAGGACTTGCTTTAATAAAAGAGGTATAAAGAACAAATACAGTGGTAGTTAGAAACTCTCTGCAATGACCAGAAAGAAGTAGAGAGAAATAGGAAAGGATTCTTATATAATAGAGGTAGAAAGATGAAGAAATTGCTACAGCTGTGAAGGGTTTGGCCATTTCACAAGAAATTGTAGAAATCAAGATATAGTGGGTTAAGAGAGAAGAATTAGGTATGAGGACAATTTAAACATTATAAACAATTTAAAAGAGAAGGAGAATCTAGTAGTCTTTGACTAAGTACTGATAATAAGTTCCATATACTAGCTAATTGAATGATGCAAGCTGGTATTCTAGATCTAAAGAAATTCATAAGTAAGAAAGATAATTTTAAAAGAAGAAAAGTTAAAAAATAAAAGAGAAGAGAAAAGAGAAAAACC
>Ga0157363_1000992_pt1 | contig 22830 bp, 18 predicted proteins | sample AttsexASBM1_FD_111477 | JGI IMG/M metagenome (GOLD analysis project Ga0157363, IMG submission 111477) | Fungus gardens microbial communities from leaf cutter ant in Ribeirão Preto, State of São Paulo, Brazil - Atta sexdens ASBM1 | ecosystem: Host-associated > Fungi > Mycelium > Unclassified ... | reverse complement strand
CGAGCATGAGGTTGAAGCATGGACTATAGGGCAGGTTTAATTATTAGTAGCATGGACCATGAACCATTTGTATAAATAGGACCTTAATTAAGAAGAGGCTCCTTGTTGAGTTCTCTTGTGAATCCCACACTATACTTCTTTTTTGAGGTTTACTCGTTAGTGAGATCATTGGACATTGTGTCTAGTGGTTGCCACAACAAGGAGTAGGAGAGGGAGCAATGGAGTGATCCAATACAAGATCCAATATAGAAGTGGCCAAGCTACCAGTGTTTAATGGAAAATCAAGTAAAATTATGGGGTTTATTACAGTATGCAAGTTATATTTGAGGATGAGAATGAGAGAAGTGTCAGTGGAAGAACAAATCCAATGGATATTGTCCTATGTATAAGAAGGATTGGCTGATGCTTGGAAGAAAAATGTGTTAGAAAATTTGGAAACAAGAGAAGTAGAATTTGGGTTAGCAGGGAAATTTTTATTAGAGTTAAAAAAGAAATTTGGAGGAGGGATTCAGAAGTTAGTCAAAGTGGCTAAACTCAAAAAGGTAGAGCAAAGAGAAAGGAATATGGAAGAGTTCATACAAGAGTTTAGGAGGGTAGCTAGAGGAAGTAGGTATGAGAGAAGAGTATTGGTAGAGGAGTTTAAAAGAGAAATGAATAGAGTAATCAGAAGGAAGTTAATGGAGGCAGAAAAGCCTCTAACTAGCACTAAGCAGTGGTATGAACATACCACCAATTTAGATAGACATTGAAGGGAGAGTAGGAGCAAAAAAGAAAGACTAAGGAAAAGAAAAGAAAGTGGAAACTAGAGAATAACCAGAGAGGATTTAGACCACAAAAGCCTCTACTTTAAGTATGGCCTAGGAGGTAGGAAATACAGTAGATACTGGCAAAGCTTACTTTAATAAAAACAATAAACTGCTAAGACAAACTTATCAACAAAGTGTCTCATGGGGATTACAAGAGAACTTAACAAAGAGTTTTCAATATATTCCTATACTATTTATACTATACATAGTTAGTCCATGCTAGTAATAAATAAGCCTTCCCTAAAGTCCATGTGTTATTCATGAGTTCATCACACTGTTACTACAAGGCAAACATACCTCTAATGATATTTGTTCTAGCTTTTTCTACTATGTTCTAGATCTCTGATATTTTATCATGTAATGTATCATGTGACTGCAGTTATGTGCCTCTTCATTGTCCAAAATAAAATAAAATAAGAAACAAAAGAAAAAAATTATTAAATCAAGAAAAATGAAAAGAAAAATTTTCAAGTCCTAGTACATCATAACAGTAAGTATAAGGAGGAAGAGGAGAAAAAATAAGGAGGGATCTTTATATGATAAATGTAGATAGGGAGAAGAATTGTTATAGTTATGAAGAATTTGGCCATCTTGCAAGGAATTGTAGAAATTGGGGTTTAGTAGACTAAGAAAGGAGAATTAAATATAGAGACAATATGAACACTTTAAAAGAGAAGAAGAGTCTAGTAGTTTTCGATTAGGCTCTTGTAATAAATTCTATATACTAGCTAATAGAGTAATGCAAGCTGGTATTCTAGACAAAGAGGAACCTGAGAAAAATAGGAAGACTATTTTGAAAGAGAAAAAGGCAAAAAATAAGAAAAAAGAAAAAAGAAAATCAGTAAATATAAGAAAAACAAAAGAAGGAGAAACATTAAGAGAAGTAACAGTCAAAATTGGGCTAGAGAGAATAGACACCCAGGAGGGCATTATGGTGGAAGCATTATTAGACAGTAGAGCTATGGGATTAGTGATGAGTTTAGAATTTTCAAGAAAGCAGAGATTCAAGCTAAAGAAAATAAAATGACTAATATATGTAAGGAATGTAAATGGTTCCTTTAACAAGAAGGAACCTATTGAGTATATGGTGGAGGTAAATATTTATTATCAGAGACATAGGGAAAGAACAGAGATTGATATGATTGGAGAACAGAAGTAGAATGTGATTTTAGGGATGTCATAGCTAGTATGCCATAACCCTGAGATTGATTGGAAAATAGGAGAAGTAAAAATGACAAGGTGTTCAGAGAAGTATAGAAAACAGTGGAGACTGAAGCAGGTAAAACCAGAGTGGCAAAAACAAAAAGAGAAAGAGAAAGAAGAAAAAGGAAGAAAATAAGAAAAGAAGGAGAATTTCAGATATTGTAGAAAACATAGATACTAAAAAAGTATTTACAAAGTTGGACCTGCAATGGGGTTATAATAATATATAGATAAAAGAAGGGGATGAGTAGAAGGTAAAAATCACAACTCTAAAAGAGTTATTTGAACCAATAGTGATGTTTTTTGAACTTACCAATTTTGCAGTAATGTTCCAAACAATGATGAATGAGATCCTATGGGACTTGATTAACACTGGGGAAGTGGCAAGTTTCATTGATGATATGATTGTAGAAATAGAGGAAGAGAAGGGATATAATAAGATAGTTGAAAAAGTAGTAAGAAGATTGGCAGAAAACAATCTGTATGTAAAACCAGAGAAGTGTAAGTAGAAGATGAAGGAAATAGGATTCTTAGGAGTAGTAATCAGGATGGAGGAGATTAAGATGGAGAAAGAAAAGATGAAGGGAGTTTTGGACTAGCTGACTCCAAAAGGAGTTAAGGACATATAAAAGTTTTTGGGACTCACTAACTATTATCAGCAGTTCATCAAGAATTTTGCAGCAATAGCCAGACCAATACATGATTTGATGAAGAAGAAACAAAAGTGGGATTGAACAGAGAAGCAGGAGGAGGCATTCAAGGAGTTGAAGGAAAGGTTCACAAAAGAACCAGTGTTAGCAGCATTGGACTTAGATAGAAAAAATGAGAATGGAGGTAGATGTGTTAGACTATGCAATAGGAGGGGTGTTATCTATGGAATGTGAGGATGGAAAATGGAGACCAGTAGTGTTTCTCTTAAAATCTCTAAATGAGACAGAGAGAAATTATGAGATTTACAATAAAGAAATGTTGGCAGTTATAGGAGGCTTAGAAAACTGGAGATATTTGCTAGAAAGTGCCAAGTTCAAGTTCAAGATCTGGACAGACCATAAGAATTTAGAATATTTCATAAAAGCATAGAAATTGAATAGAAGATAAGCATGTTGAGTATTATATCTGTCAAGATTCAATTTTACTCTAAAGCATGTACTAGGAACAAAGATGAGAAAGATGGATGAACTTAGTAGAAGACCAGACTGGAAAGTAGGGACAAAGAACAATAATGATTAAAGAACAATGAATTTATAGTTTAGTTGAAGTAGTAATAGAAGGACCTGAAATAGATATAGTAGAAAAAATAAAAAAGGCTAGAGATAAAGATAAAGAGATAGTTAGAGTAGTGGAAGAAATGAAGAAAGTGGGAGTAAAGGAGTTACAAGGAGAAGAGTGGCAAATAGAAGGAAATCTGGTATTAAAAGAAGGAAAGGTGTATGTACTGAAGAATGAAGTGTTGAGAGTAGAAATAATCTGATTACACCATGATGTACCAGTAGCAGAACATGGAGAAAGGTAGAAGATATCAGAGTTAGTAACAAGAAATTATTGGTGGCCAGAAGTAATAAGAGATGTGAGGCAATATGTAGAAGAATGTGATATGTGTCAAAAGATGAAAAATCGAACAGAAGCTCTAGTAGGGAAGTTAAATTTGAGTAAGATAACAGAAAAGCCTTGGACCCATCTGATAGTAGATTTTATCACAAAGTTACTGTTAGTAGCAGGAAAAGATGTGATACTGGTAGTTTGCAACAGGTTGTTCAAGATAATATATTTTGTGGCAACAACAGAAGGAATATTGGTGAAAGGGTTAGCAAGGTTGTTTAGGAACAATGTGTGGAAGTTGCATAGGTTACCAGAAAGTATGGTACTGGATAGATAACCATAGTTTGCAGCAGAGTTAACAAAGGAGTTAAATAGAATGTTGGGGATTGAGACAAAACTGTTGATAGCTTTCCATCCACAAACAGATGGACAAACCAAACAAATAAATCAAGAGTTGGAATAGTATCTCAGATTCTTCATAGATTACAGGCAAAAGAATTGGCCAGAATGGCTAGTCTTAGCAGAATTTACAGTCAACAACAAGGTATATGCAGCAGCTAAAGTATCTCTGTTTATGGAGAATTATGGAAGGGAGCCGAGAATGGGAGCAGAAATAAGAAAGAAAGAAAAAATAGAAAATATAATAGAATTTGTGGAAAGAATAAAGAAAATTCAGAAAGAAGCTGGAGCAGCACTAAGGAAAGTACAAGAGGAGATAAAGCAACAGATAAATAGAGGAGGAAGGAAGTCAAAGGATAGAAGAAAGGAGACAAAGTGATGCTAAGTATAAAAGATCTGATGTTCAAGGGATAACTGGAAAAGAAATTAGTGGACTAATATATTGGTCTATATATTATTAATGAAGTAGTTTCTACCAATGCAGTCAAATTATGACTGTCAACATCAATGAGAATTCACCTAGTCATAAATGTTAGTCAAGTAGTGCAGTATAAGAAGCATGTTATAAAACGAGTGTGTGGACAGACTTTTAGGGTTAGGATTAGATAAGATATAGTAGTAGTATTATTAGTCTATGATGAGAGAGAGAAGGGCACATGACATTATGTCATAAGGTCTAGAATAGTCTAGAAGGATCTAGAGTTTAGAAGGATTGGGAAGAGTCTAGAGATGGAGTGACATCAAGAGACATGGGTTCCTCATGGTGTACACATGGTGCACACATGTATGACAGAGATTAAAGAATATGATGTCAGGGCACATGGACATGGCATGGTGGCCTTGAGGTAGACGTATGGTGGATGCATAATAGATATGAGGACAGAGCATGGACATTAGAGTAGGCATAGAGAAGTCATAGCACAGACCATGAGGACTTTATATAAATAGTAGGTAGAATACTGTTGTGGTTCCCTGTCAAGTTCTCTTGTGAATACGCAACTTGTGTTCCCCACTAGATATCCGCCTTTGAGATTTACTGCTTGTACTTCTATTGGACTTTGTGTCTAGTGGTTGCCACAACAAAGCAAGTGGAGGGACAGAAGGTAGAAAAGGTGAAGCTAGTAGAAGTTGATAAAGAAGAGGAATGTGAAGTAGAAAAGATATTGAATAAGAGAAAGATAAGAGGTGTGATGAAGTATTTAGTACATTGGAAGGGGTTTACTGGAAGGGGTTTACTGCAGAAAATGATATATGGGAAAAAGAGAAAGATTTGGAAAATGCAAAAAAATTAGTGGAGGAATTTAAAGGAAGAATAAAAGCAGAGATAAGAAGATAAGAGAATTTGGACAGGATAGAAGAAAGATTTTACAGGAGGGAAGAGTTGCCAGAGAAGTATACAGCAAAAAAGTTGTATGGATAGGATAATAAGTTTGAGAAAGAATATTTGAAGAAACTGGAAAGAAATTAGGCAAGATAGAAGAAGGAGAAGTTGGACTAAGCTTCTTTAGAGGAGAAACTTTAAGGGGAGAGTGATGTTAGAGTTGTAAACAATAGACTAGATTATTTTATTCTTTTTCTTTTTATTATTTCTTTTTTTATTTATTTAGCTAATTTTATTAGACTTGGACAACAGGTGGAATATGACAGTCATATAAGTTACAAGGTTGTCACACATGTAACAGTCACATTTCACATGACCACATGATATAGGGAAGGACATAGAAGAATCTAGAACAGATATCATCATATAGCATAACAACAGCATGTTGGCCTTATGGAAAGTATATAGACTTTAGGGTAGGCTAGATCTAGTACAGACCATTATCCAAGTGTATATAAGGTAGAATAGTTTGTACTAGAAACTTCATCAAGTTCTCTTGTGTTACTCAATCCAAGAGTTATCTTTTGTCTGATTTACTTGGATCTAAGTTATAACATAACTTTTATATTGAGTAACTCAAAAGAACTCAATAGAGTTCTAAGTACAAGATAGTCTACCTTATATACTATAGACTATGGTCTGTGCACATACTACAACTAACCTATTCTAAAGTATATATACTTTTCATAAGGCTAATATATTATTGTTATACTATATAATATTATATATTCTAGAATCATCTACATTTTTTTTTGTATTACATAATTATGTGATCTGAGATGGTGATATGTGTCACACTTCTGTCACTTGTAACATCACCTTACACCACTTTTCTAGTAACTTCTTCTAAAATTCTTAACATTTAGATTTAACTTGACTTTTCATACCTATTTTAAATTTTCATTTTTTCTTACTTTCTTCTGTCATCTAATTACTGTACTTATTCTTTCTTCAAACTCAGCTACTATCTTCTTTGTATTCTCTAAATTTTTTTCCTTTTTCCACATATCATTTTCTACTATAAATCTCTTCTAATTGTTAAAGCTATGAATAATAGACTTTATTTTATTTTATTTTAGTTTTATTTTCTTTATTTTAGACTTAGATAAAAAAGTGTGATATGATATTATATGTGACTATCACATAATCATATAATACAGAGAAGATCATAGAAGGTTTTAGAACAAATGATATCATGTAGTATGACTACAGTGTCAAAATCAAAGATAGTAGACTTATCTCTTTTTTTATTTCTCTTCTTTTATTTAAGTTGTTCTTATTTTCTACTCTAACTTCTCTATTTATTTTTGTTTCTTTTCTTAATTTTGGACTTAGTAAAGAGGAAACAATGTGATGTCACACATGACTGTCACAACTGTCATGGCAATGTGACATGTCAGAAGAATAATATTATATATTATATGAGATAATGACTCTTATCTATATAACTCATAACATTTAGAATAGGCTAGATGTATAGTGTATATAGATTATGTATCAGAGATATATAGAGTAGACATATCTGTACTAGGAACTTTACTAAACACTTTTTATTCCTCTACTCCACCAACTTCAATTAGTTTTGGTTTCTTCACTTTTTGTATCTTTACTAGTTCTCTATATCTTACAACTCTACTAATATTATATATAGTCCCACATATCTCTCTATCAACTTTTTCACTGGTTACTCTTTGAACACCAAATCTTTTATACTCAATATCGCTCTATCTCTTTTTTTCTATACTTCTGCTTCCTTTTGTCTCTTATTTGCCTGTTGCTTCATCTCTTTCTGTACTTTTATTAATACCATTATAGCTTTCTTCTGAACTTTTCTCATTCTTTCTGCAAACTCCATTACTTTCTCTGCTTTTTCTTTTCTTCTAATATCTACCTTTATTTTCAACTCTATACTGTAATTTGCTAGAAAAGACAATGTCTAACAAAGTTCACTGCGGATTCTGCTATTACTAACCACTCTGGTTAATTTATCTGTTTATACTCTGTAAAGAACTTTAAATATTGTTCTAACTCTTATTTTATCTGTTCTGTTTGTTCATTTGTTTGTAGGTGGAACACCATTAACAATCTTGTCTTAATCTCCAACATATTGTTCAACTCCTTAGTCAACTCTGCTGCAAACTGTGGTCTTTTATCTGATATGACTCTCTTCAGCAACCAATGCAACTTCTATATGTTATCTCTAAACAACCTTACCAATTCTTCTGCTAATGTTCCTTTATCCATTATCATAAAATATATCCATAGCTTTTCTAGTACTTTATATTTTCTAATATTCTTTATTACTCTTGACTACTAGTAATTTCTCATCACTAACTCTGTTGTTTTTTATATCCAGCTACTGGTATATCATGGTATATTTGGATAACTTCTAACCTCAATTTCTCATCTTTCAGCACATATACCTTCTCTTTCTTCAATACCAATTCTTCTTTTATTTCTCACTTATCTCCTCTCAACACTTTAACTCTAGTTTTTTCAACTACTTTCATTACTTCTTTATCTTTTCCTCTTCCTCTCTTTATCAATTTTTGATTTTCATCATTATTTTCCACTCCTATCTTCAAATCCAGTCTTCTACTCAGTTTATCTGCTTTTCCTATTCTGACTTTTGGCATATGCTTCAAAGTAAAATCAAACCTATAAAGCTCATTTATCCTATTTCCAATTCAACTTCTATATCTTTATAAAATACTTCAAATTTTTATAGTCAGTCCAGACCTCAAACTTGAACTTAGCATCTTTTAACAAATGCTTTCATACTTCCAACCTTCTAATTACCTCCAATATTTCTTTATTGTGAATTTTATAATTGTGTTCTATTTCATTCAATAGTTAGGTGCGATTCAAACCAGAAGGCAAAAGTCTGCAGGGTTGGCTTGGTGATGTACAAAGTATGTAAACTCTATGCTTGATGATGTGAACTTATAGAATGATCTTAGCTACAGCTTATGTGCTGTATCATCTGTCTGCCATATGGTTGCAACTTCAGATGAATGGATAAAGTCTGAGATGGGAGTGAGTGCTGATTGATGTGTCACTATTGAACACTGGAGATTGAGTTCAATAAAAATTATCTTCATTGATTATCAGACTAGCAAATTATAGTATAACTACTAGTCTTATATATAAGTAAGAAATATAGAAAATGCTTGGAGTTCCAGCGTATAACCTCTATTGCCCCAAGTAGAGGTTTCAGTGATGAAACACTGATAGGAGTAAGATAGCAGGACCCTGTCATAGAGAACTAAGTTTAATAGGAGTATTCCTGTCATGAAAGACTGGATATTCAGATTGTTGCATCACTATTATAGGGATGTGTTGTGAAAAGGATGGCCATCATAAAGAATGGACTTGTTTCATGAATGTTGAGGAGGCAATATCACTGTGGAGATATGTCTTCAGAATAGGTAGACTTGATATATAACAGAAAGATAAGCTACTGGTCTCTATTTTCCATCTGCACACTCTATGGACAACACTCTTTCTATTACTTAATGTCTCAAATGACTTCTTTTGCCTTATCTCTTACTCCTATTTTTGTTCTTTCTAGTTAACTCATATAACAGCCTTGCTATCTTAGCAAAGTCTTTCAAAAATTGCTTGTAATAATTAGCCAATCCTAAGAACTTTTGCATCTCTTTGACCAATTTAGGAACCATCCAATCCAATACTATCTTCACTTTTTCTTTCTCTGTTTCTACCCCATCCGGTCTTATTACAACTCCTAAAAATCATATCTTTCTCACTTTTCACTTACACTTTTCTAGTTTTATATACAAATCATTCCTCTTCATTCTTATTATATCATGATATACTTGAACCTTTATAAATTTTATTTTTATTTTCTTTTTTATTTATCTATTTTTCTTGATTTATTTTTTCTTTTTCTTTTCTTTTCTTTTCTGGATAATGAAGAGATATGTGACTGCAATCACATAACATAACATATTATATTATGTTATAGATTTAGACTATAGTGAAAAGGACTAGAAGAAATGATGTCAAGATATATGTCTATGGCATGTTCATCTTATTGTATATATATGATGCACTTATAGCTAACAGATGAATATTATGGTAGGGTTATTTATTGATAGTGCAGACTATATACTATTAGTATAAATAGGATAGCAATATATCAGACTCCTTGTTGAGTTCTCTTATGATCTTCTTTATAAGACTACTTAGTAAGTTATTAACTGTTTTGGTTAGTAGTTGCCACAACATGTCAAGACTTCCTTTACTAACTTATCATATTCTTTCTTGCTTTCTGTTTTTACCAATATATTATCAATAAAACTTACTATCTGTTCTGTATTAATCAAGTCTCTCAGCAACTCATTTATTATGGTCTAAAATGTGGCCAGAGTGTTTTTCAAACCAAAAAATATAACTGTAAGTTCAAACAATCCTTTTGGTTTTATAAAGGCCACTTTCTACTCATCTCCTTCCTTAATCCTCACATTGTTATAACCCTATCTTAAATCCAACTTTGTAAACACTTTCTTGATCCCAATATTCTTGACAATGTCCAAAATAAGTGGTAATGGATAGTTGTTCTTGATTATCTACTTATTAAGATATTGATAGTCTTGTACCATCCTCTTCTTTCTATTCTTCTTTCTTACAAAAAATACCAACATAGTCTGTAGTAACTTTAATGGTCAAATATATCTTTTTTTGGTACAAATACCTCCTTTAAATCTATTGTATGGTCCTACATCTTCTTCATTAGCATTCTTTCACTTGCTTTTTCCCCAAAGATCTTGATTCACTTGTAGAATTGTTTTGGTACTAACTTCTTAGCTTCTTTTCCCAATCTTGCTACCTCTTCTTTGTTATCCCAAATCTTCCACTCTTCTATTACGTTCTTAGTCTTTCTCTTCTTTGATTTTTATTTTTATTTTATTCCTTCTCTTCTTTCTTTTATTCTTGTTCTTTTTCGCTTCCTCTTTCTTTTGTTTTTGCCACCCTAACTTTTCTTGCTTCAGCCTCTACTAATTTCCACACTTCTCTGGACATCTTGTTATTTTTACCTCTCTAGTTTTCTAATCAATCTCAGGATTATAACAGATAAGTCATGGCATTCCTAAGATAACATTCCACTTATGTTCTTCTATCACATCTATTTATGTTCTCTCTCTATGTCCTTGATAATAAATATTAACCTCTACAGTATGTTCTATTAGTTTCTTCTTATTAAATGTTCCATTCACATTCCTTATATATATCAACTTCTTCAACTCAAATATCTTCTTTCTTGCAAACTCTAAACATATTACTAGTCTTGTTACTCTACTATATAACAAAGTCTTTACTATAATTCTCTTCTATATATTTATCCTCTCTAAACTAATCTTTAATATTATCTGTTAGATAAGGAACATGCCCAGAAGAGGAAACCATTTATAGGAAAATTATTAAAAGAGCATAGGAACATTATCCAATGCATGTGAATATAAATTCTAGATAACCTTGGCTTTAACAGATATACTACATCTTTGTATGTCACAATGGTCATATTTGAGAAGAGAATACTACCAGGAAGTGGAGTATGAAGAAAGTCAGACTTCTGAGCATGAGCACTCAGAACAGTGTACTCCACTAGTTGATTTTCAAGCTGAGGAACTACAGAGTATTTATGTATTTTAAATACTAGTACTAAGACTATCTGTGTTACAAACTCAAGATCTTAGAGTAGATCAAGAGAAAGAATCTTGTATCAGGGTTAAAACAAGAAAACTCAATAGAGAACTCTGTACAGGATAGTCTACCTTATATACTAAATCTACATAGTCTGTGCTAGCTACTTCTAACCTACCCTAAACAGCCATGTATTAGCCTTAAGGTCAACATGTGTTGTACATGCTATATGATATTATCCTTCCAGAACCTTCTACATCCTTCTATATGACTTGTGACTGGTGACTGTGTTATCTGATGTGACTGCATGATCTTGTCACTCTAACCCTAACCCTAAGTTCTAAAAATAGAAAAGTGGAAAATAAATAGAAAGGAAAATGAAAATAAATTAAGTCCACTGCTTTCATCTTTGACAATCTGAGGATTTAAGAACACAGGTAACTACTCTAGGTATACTAAAGTCCTTAGAAATCAAGTTTGGAGTTCCATAGAGATCATAAAGAGCTATGTGATCAGTAATAGAGTGATCAAACATGAAAGAAAACCAGATAGATCTATACCAAAAGAGAATAAGTAGGTAAGAAGAAGAAACTCTCTTCTACAGATGTTCTGAGCATATCAGATGTTAGAAAAACATTATCTGTGATGTAATTGGATGCATTTGGATGAGTATATAACATCACCTCCCTTGTTATAACTTAAGTCTTAGAGTTAGACAGAAGACACACTCTTATATAAAAGAACTTGATGGAGTTCCTAGTACAAGCTAGTCTACCTTATATATTACAGACTGTGGTCTGTACATATACTACAATTAACCTACTCTAAAGTCCATGCACTTTCTATAAGACCAATATATTATCACTATATTATATGTCATCATTTATTCCAGAATCTTTTACAATCTTCTTTGTGTTACATGGCTGTATAACCATCATACATAACATTACATCATACTTCTTTGCCTAAGTCCAAAATAAAATAAATGAAAAATAAAATAAATCTAAATCTATCATTCACAACTCTAACATCTCTCAATAATTCTCCCACTGTCACTTTTCTTACTTTTATCAGTTTTTGTTTATTACTTTTCTTGCTAATATCTCGAATTTATTTGAAGGTTGATATGTATAACCCACTTTCTCTCTACTTTCCTTATTAATTACAGATAATATGTCCAAAGCTTCTACAACTAAAATAATTTCTTTTTTGTATTACTTTCTTTTAGTTCATTCTTCTCCTCAATTTTATTTCTTCCTGTTGTCTCCACTCCTCCCCTGCTTCTCTTTTCTTTTTATCTTTAACCTAGTATTCTTCTCATACTCCTTCTACCTTCTTCTTTGTTTCTCTTCTCTTATTCACATTTTCTTTTCTTCTCTAATTCTCTTCATCTTTTTCAACTGCTTTTACATTCCTTTTATTATTTCCACATTTTTCAGCACCTGTTCTATCAACTTTATCACTTTTTCTCTTTGTCTCAATTCTTCTATTAACTCATTTACATTCATCTCATTATATATTTCTGTTACCATAATGTTTGACAACTGGTAATTCACAACCAAAAAATTTCTCTATAAGTGTTAGCTAGTATTCTTCTTATCTGACCTTATACTGTCTACTGACTACTTGTTTATTACCCTACTAACTACTGCTCTAATTAGATCTATCTATTATTTCTAAAAAGGGAATATTTATACTAGATGCTTTCTTACTAGATAATGTTACTCCTCTATATAGAAAGATTATAATGGACCTTCAGTATAAGGCTACTACTTGAAAGAATACATATATACTACTTAATATCTCACTTAAACAATAAGTAATGTATAGATAGTAGCCTAGGCCTAGTTATCATCTAATGATAAAAGAGTAAAGAAGAAAAATATAGAAAGAGCTCTGAGTTAGGTAGTTTCAAAGATAGATATTGAGTTCTAATATTATGACTTTAAGTCTCAAAGCTAAGATATATACTATAGACCATGGTCTGTGCACATACTATAACTAATCTACCCTAAAGTCCATATACTGTCTATAAGACCAACATGCTATTGCTATACTATATAATATCACTTGCTTCAAAACCTTTTACATGATTGTATAATCTGTGACTATGATATATGTGACTACACTGTGATATGCATGACTATTATACATAATGTCACATTACACTCCTTTGTCTAAGTCTAAAAACCAAAAGATAAATTAAATTAAAAATGAAAATCAAAAAGAAAGAATATAAAATAAAGTTTAGTCAAACATTTACAACTTTAATCTAGTTATTAATAAAAAGTATAAAGGAAAGAGCACAGTCTCTTCTCTTTCTTTTATATCTTTCTCTAACTCTAGAAGTAAAACATTACTCATTTTATAAGCTTTATCTCTTTTCAAAGCTGTGACAACTTATCTAGTCTCAAAAACAGTAATAACTTATTCTAGTTCAACTATGACACTATGATAATTTCTCAAACTATTAAGCCTCAGATAGTATTTCTTTTTATTTTTAGTCTTCAAACCTAAGCTCAAAATCAAATTATTTGCTTAGGCTATAAAAGCTAACATTATTCAGCAAGCTCCAAAGTTTACTCTTTACCTTATCTCATGAGGACTTTCTATGCTTGTTATAGCTTGAGAAGATATTTTTTAATCTCCTTCAAGCTATAATAATCTCTATGCACTATGTTAGCTTAGGCAGTGCAAATACTTTTCAAGAAAGTGCTAGTTATTCTAATGTCTTAAGAATGCTTAAGATAGCAATCTATAAGCTTACCAGGTAACAGATTCTAATTCTGCTTAATTCTTCTACTATAGAGATCATAATGCACTTAAATTCTTATATTATATTTTTATTTTATTTTCTTTAATTTTTTTTTCTGTTTCTTTTATTTCTTGGACAATGAAGAGGTACATGACCATGGTCACATGATGCATCACATGACATTATGTCATTAGCATAGAACATTATGAAAAGGACTAGAAGGAATGATGTCAAAATACATGTCTATAGCATATTTACTTCATGGTGTACTCGTAGATAATGTATAAACCTTAGGATAGGATTATTTATTGTTAGCACAGACTATGTGTTAGTAGTATATATAGTGTAGGAATATATCAGAGACTTCTTGTTGAATTTTCTTATGATTCTTACAAGACTCTTATGACTTAAGACTACTTTAGTATACTATTGACCATTTTGGCTAGTGGTTGCCACAACACTAGTCTCAGTGAGACCACTGAGATAAAGTCTTGCTTATCTCAGTTGAAATTCTTTTTAAAGATTTTAAATGTTTGTAAAAAGACTAGTTCTTTCAATCTCAACACTACTATCAAAGCTTATAGAGTTCTCTTTCTTCTAAAATACCAAAAACTACTGCAAAAGCCTACAGGACTTGCCCAGTTAACTATCATACTTCTTACTACTAACTTGTATTAAGTGTAATCTTGTTTATAATCCTAATTTTCTTCTATTCATTGCTAATAGCAATCTTTCTTTCTTTTCAGACTAATATTCTAGATGGTTCTATCAGAAATATTACTGGCCATGTTGTTCTCATTATTTCCTATGAAGTAAGCTGATCCAAGAGATTGGAATGTCTAGTATAGCTATATATAATGTCTATTACCTTCAGAAACCTTACTCTATTTTTCTAGAGATTATAAAAGTCTACTAAACTCTGTAGACCTTACTAGTTATCCTAATAACATTCTCTACTGAGAATTTAACACTTCTTTGCCTATTACTTCTACCCAAGCAGTAGTAGCTCTTTCTAGCTCTCTTTTTTTTGAGAGTGTCACATTAATATCTATGTCTTGTATTATGAAGGTATCTTCCAACTTTGATATGTCTGTAATTTGGATTGATATCTGGGACTCTCAGAGAGGCTCTAAGAGATAAAGAAGACCATGCTGCTGATAATAACAAGTGTCCATTTTGGCATGCTAACAAGGCTACTGAGGTCCACTCTAGATAAGCTAATCATAGTATTATAACTAGCTTCAATGAGGTGGTCAATGAGTATGTCTAGTACAACTAACATACTTTGTATTTATTTGCAGAATATTTGCAAGAACTATACATTGGTAGACAGCCTTCTTGAAACACAGAAGAACTTATACAATATTTTATTCATCCAGAAACTTCTTTGGAATTTTATTCACTTTGCACTATTTATCACAATCCTTGAAGAAGAAGTTATTAATGTTCTTATTCATCCAGATTGGACCTAGATGGTCCAATTTCTACAGAACTCTAAGCAGATACCTAAATTTATGTGTTTTATTCATTCTGGACTGTCCAAACTTTGTTTTGCTCTTAGGAGAAACATTCAGCTTCTATCCTTCTTCAACAGAAGAAAGTGTCAATTTCTTATGAATGTCTACTCTGACCATCTTCATACTGTTGTAGACTTCTTGTCTAATAAAACTCTGAACATTTCCAACTTGTTGTATATAGGAGAGAACTTCAATGTTAGGAATGCTGAATAAGACTTATATCTCTTCACATCCTATAGCTGACCAAATCTTGAGAGACTTGATAGAATTTTACAGTCTTGTGTGCTCTATTCCAGCAATTCCTGTCCCTACCCATTATTCAAACATTCAAAGCTATGATAACTCAGTAATTGATCTTGTTTTCTTAGACATAAGTTGTGCTCAAGTCTCCCATTGTATTGAGCCTGATCTCAGATGACTCTCAGACCATGACCCTCTCATATTTGACCTTCTTGTCACTCTATAGAACATCTGTGTGTACAGAATGATCCTTAAACATGACAGTGAAGAGAAAGTAGCCTTTTTGCTTTCTGTAAGTAAAAGGCCCTCTCAACTTGACTTCTATACTCTGGACTCTATTGCTGGTCTCAACTCTCTCTCTCTGAGGCAATCTCTAGGCTCTTTTCTGACTGTTAGGCTAGTTATATGAAGAGAATTATGATTACTACTTTGTCTAAGAAGTGGTGGAACAATGAGTGCAAAACTGCACTAGAGACTTATAGGTGAACTGGAAAGCACTCTGACTGGTTCTTCTTTTACTCTACAACTAGACAGGCCAAACAACTCTTTTTTGACAACAGAATTACTAAATTACATATACCAACAAGTGATCTTAGAATCTAATAAGCTGTGTCAAACAGTACAAGTTGCCTCTAGTAGAGACTATTTACTTCCAAGAGCAACCCTACAGTAACCTTCCAAACTTGTGGAATGCTCTCTACCAGTTCTATAATTACTCTATTGATCTCTTGGTGCTAGACAAGATCTCTAACCAGGTAATTTGCTCTTGGGTGCTGTTTTCAATGTTAAAGATACAAAAGACACTTAGGGCTTACTACAATATTTCTGCTCCAGGTCCTGACCATATTATTTGGTAGTATTTCAAACTTATTCTAGTCAACAATGCCTGCACTATAAGCATCCTCTCTTTGGACAATACATGTTTATTGATATTGGTCCAGATACTTCAAAAAGTTGGTTTCTATCATTATACCTAAGCTAGATAAATCTACTTATGATATCCCCAAGGCATTCAGGCCTATTTTTCTTCTTAACATGCTTTGTAAGCTCATTGAGAAGATGATTGCTAGATAGAGTCTGATTCCAGTTTGATACTATCAAGCAAAATGTCCTTCATCCTAACCAGCTTAGAGATATAACCTAATAGTTTACTGAAGATGTTAGTATATTTCTAATGCACTTGGTCTAAGCTAGCTGGGATAAGAAAGTTGAAACTAGTGTAGTAGCATTTTATATTGTGTAATTCTTTCTTTCTTTAAACCATAGTATGCTTACTTAGACAATTTATATTTCCAGACTGTATTATAAACTTGTTTTCTAACTATCTTGTAGATAGATTAACTCAGTACTTCTGGAACTCATTTCTTTCTAGTGCTTGTGATGCAAATATAGGTATAGAGCAAGGTTTTTCATTCTATATTGCACCTCTTATTCACATTTTGAACTTGGGGCTTAAGCTCTTAAATACTTCTATTCTCTCATTTGTTGATAATAGTCTTCTCATCTCTTAGAGAAAAAAATATAATACAATCCTGCTAGAGCTTTATAGTAGTTATAGAGTAGTTACTAACTTGATAATGTTGTTTGGCTTAGTTATGAAATATAACAAGTCAGAGATCTTTTATTTTTCTAGAGTGTATAATAACTCTAATTTAGTGCTGGACCTTTCAGCAATCAGTGCCCCTACTTTTAAGCCCAAGAAATACTGGAGATACTTAAGCTTTTACTTTGATTGACATTTGTTTTTCAAGGAATACATTCATTACTACTCTACCAAAGTACTGTCTACTATTAAAGCAATAACATGCTTGAGAGCTCAACAAGAGGCCTATCACTACTTTAGAAATGGCTTCTGTATTGCTCTTATGTTATTCCTATTACTACCTATGATTTTTGACTCTTGTTCTTTGCTGGAGCATCTACCAAGATATAGGTATTACTCTTAGCAGCTATATAATACAAGACTGCTCTTTAGATCTTAGGTGTATTTTGCACTTCACCTACTGGTAGAATTAAGGCTCTTGTAGGCCTTATTTCGATTTAACTCTATCTAAAGAAGCTAGTTAAGTAGTATTGTTTCAGGACTACTATTCTTCCTTCAAAACATACACTGATATCTTTACTTAGTACTAGAAACTCAAAGAGTGCTTGCTCTTATCCAAAATTGCTTGCCCTCTTAAATAATACTCAATGTGCTCTTTGAAAGGGTCTCCTCCTAGATACTGAAGTGTCACTTCTCAATTTCACTAAACATTTTAATTCCTTTGATGTTGAAGTTGTATTATGTTGTAGACTACTAGACAGCTTTCCTAGTCACATTTCTTTCCATCCTTGCAATTTTTCAAGTCTCAATGATTGCACAGCTCATTTAGAGTCCTTGTCTTAAAGCAGCCTTTTCTCTCTCCACTCTTGTTGTTGTCACTAATATAAGTATTATATTCTTCCAAGAATATGCAGGCTATCTCTGCTACACATTTATGAAGACTAGGCCACTAGGTGTTTTACCAGCTAGAGCCTTGAAAGAAAACAACTACTTCTGATGCTAAGCTATTTACCATAAGACTAAAAGTCTCCAAGGCCACTAATATAAATATCAAACATATAATTCTCATGACTGACTCTCTAAGCTCTACTAGAAAGATAGTAGACCTTATAGTATACTCTGAACAAGCCTACTCTTTAGCTGTATGTTCTACACTCACATTGTACTTTGTAGTAGTTTTGGCCATAAGATGAAATTCTGGGATTGTCTAAGCAAGACTGAGTGATCTTTTCACCAAATGGTTCATAATGATATGACTAATACTAGAGTGGCTGTTGGGCTTTGTCTGGCAATATTTATTAATACTCTTCACTCTAAGAGTATCACTTTATGTTTAGATGCTTGAAGAACCTCCTTCAATTGTCCTACTATTCAAGAGTGCTATTTTCTAATTCTTAGAGACAAGAATTGCAAATCCTTCAGCTCAGCTACTTCAAGAGTAGTAGTTAGCTTGCTTATATTGGCCAGTTAGTCACATTATATATTAAGATAACTAGAGTCATCCTTAATTATACTCCTATTGGAAAGTATAGATAATACTTTTTTCTTGCAGAGTATACCTAGTGTTCATGTGGTCATTGCTAGGTTGAAACATGTTAATATATCTTTGCAAAATGTTTCAGGTTTGCCTATGGTCTCTTGATTGATCTATCTTTATCAATTGAGAACTTTTTTGACTTCTTGAAGAAGTATCTAAGTGCTTTTGTCTTCTCTTCTCATAAGCCTTCATGAGTGCTCAATTGGTTTGATTTTATGTTTTTGTAGATAGTTTTTCAGTCTTATCTCTCTCTGTTTCTCTTGATTCTGTATTCTTAGTACAATAGGTCTCTCTGGACTTAAATATGTAATTTGTAGGTTAGTTATAAGCAACCTTTATCCAGATTTCTCTTTGAGTTCTGTTATCACTAATAGTGTTTCTTTTACTATGAAGGAGGTCTCTGTCTTCTGAGGTAAAAATTGTAAGCTACTTGTAGTAGATAGTCTGCTATGAACTACAATTGAGCATCATGTAATAAATTGTTGAACAGAAAAAAACAACCTTACCAACTCCTTTACCAATGTTCCTTCTGTTGTTGCCATGAAATATACTATTTTGGACAACTTATCACATATTATCAAAATTGCATTCTTTCCTGCTACTAATGGAAATTTTGTGATAAAGTCAACTATCAGATATGTTTATAACTTTTCTAGCATCTTGTTTGCTATTAGTTTTCTTACAGATACTTTTATACAATTCTTCATCCTCTGACATATATCACATCTGTTTATATATATTTCTACATCCTTTGTTACTTCTGGCCACCAATATTTTCTTGTTACCAACTCCATCATTTTCCATTGCCCTCCATATTCTGCTACTGGTATATTATGATGCAACTGGATAATCTCTACTATTAACTCTTCATTCTTTAGCATATATACTTTTCTCTCCTTCAACACTAACTCTTCTTCTATCTGTTACTCATTCCCTCTCAATAACTTACTTCTAGTTTTCTTTATCTTTTCTACTATTCTAACTACTTTTTTGTTTTTTGTTTTAGCTTTTTTAGAATTTTTTCTACTATATCTATTTCTAGTCCTTTTACTACTACTTCTGTTAAACCTCAAACCCATTTTTCTTTTATTAATTTCTGATTTTCATTGTCATTTTATATTTCAAATTTCCAGTCTAGTCTCCTACTTAACTCATCTGCTTTTTATTTTTGTCCCTAGTATATTTTCAAAGTGGAATAAAATCTTGACAAATACAATGCCCATTAGGCTTATCTATGGTTCAATTTTTTTAACCCTCTAATTACTGTTAATATCTTCTTATCATGGATCTCATAGTTTTTATTAGTCTTATTTAAAAACTTCAACAAGTATGTTACTGATATTCATCATTTATCTTCATATTTCATTTATAATACTCCTCCTGTTGTATAATTAAACATATTTACTTCTATCTTCATTTTTCATTTAAATATAATGCTATTAACACTAGTTCTTTTGTAAACCTCTTCTTCAACTCTCCAAATTTTTTTCAGTCCAATTCTATTTCTGATCCTTTTATAATAATTAAAAAGTCCTAAAAACTTTTGACCTTTTTAGAAGTTGGCTAGTTCAATACTTTTCCTTCTCTATTTTTATTCTCTCTAGTCTTATCACTACTCTTAAGAATCCCACTTTCCTAACCTTCCACTTATATTTTTTAGTTTTACATATAAATCATTTTCTACCAATCTTTTTACTACTTTTTTACTACTTTATCATGTCCTTTCTCTTCCTTCATTCCTGCTATTACATCATCAATAAAACTTACCACTTCTTTAGTGTTAATTAAGTCTAGTAGAATTTTATTTATCATCATTTGAAGTATTGCAGGTAAGTTAATTAAACTAGAGAATATCACTGTTGGTTTAAATAACTCTTCTAATGTCATAAATGCTATCTTTCACTTGTCTTTCTCCTTTATCCATATATTATTATATCTCCATTGTAAATATAATTTAGTAAATACTTTTTTGTACCTATATTTTCCACAATATCTAAGATTAGAGACAAAGAGTAGTTATTTTCAGTTATCCATTATTTAAGACAACTTTGAGGATCTGATATATTCTTTCTTCAACTTTTCTTCAATAAACTCATATATCTTTCCCCTTTCTTCTCTGGACAAAGAGTAAAATTTCTCTTTTCTTGGCTTAAATTCTTCTCTTATTTCTATTACATGATCTCATATTTTCTTTATTGATATCCTCTCACTCACTTTCTTTCCAAAGACATGAATCTATTTATGGAACCTTGGAGGTACCAATTTCCTAGTCTTCTCTTTGAACTTCATTACTTTTTTCTTCTTTTTTTCTATTCTTTCTCCTCTCTTTTCTTTCTCTTTTCTTTCTTTTTCTTTTCTTATCTATTACAATTCAAAACTCAGAGTTAAGTCAAGGAACCTTATATAAGGTCTATATAAGAGAACTTAATAGAGTTCCAGTTATAAAGTGTCTATCTTATATACACTTGGCTAATGGTCCATGCTACACTAAACCTAGCTTACTCTAAAAAATATGTATACTATATGCTATTGACATGTGATGTAACATCATCATTCTGAAACCTTCTATATAATATGATATAATGTGACTATGACTTGTGACTGTGACATGTTGTATGACAGGTTGTGACAGTTATACTAATCTTTAATCTCAAGTTGAAAATAAGAAAATAAAAGTAGAAAAATGAAATGAAATGAAAATAAATAGAGTTCACTGTTTTCAACTCTGACATTACCTCTCCTTCAAGGTTTCTTCTCTAGAGAAACTGACTTCCATTTTTACCACTTTCTCTTTAACTTTCTCAAATACTTTTCTTTAAACTTTCCATTATTTTATCTATACAACATCATTGTCATATATTTTTCTGGTAACTTCCCTTTCTTAAAATATCTCTTTTCTACCATATTTAACTTTTCTTACCTTCTAACTTCAGTACTCAACCTTTCCTCAAATTCTGCTACTATTTCTTTTGTGTTTTCCAAATTCTTCTCTTTTTCCCACATGTTATGTTCTACTGTAAATCTTTTTCATTATACCAAGTACTTTAGAACTCCCATTATTGTTTATTTATTTAATATTTTCTCCACCTCTTATTCCTCAACTTTATTGACTTCTACTGGTTTTACTTCTTTTACTTTCTACTTCTCCACTTGTTTTCTATATCTTATTACTTGACTAACATTTACAACTAGATAAATTCTCATTAAAGTCAGCAATTGTAATACTAACATATCAGTCTACTAGCTTTCTTGCCAGTCTTTCTTTGAATACTAAGTTTTTCATACTCAACATTATTTTTTCATCTTTCTTTCATTCTTCAATTTTATTTCTTTTTCTGTCTGTCTACTACTTCATTTATTCCTGAGCCTTTTTCAAGACTGCTCCAGCTTCTTTCTGAACTTTCTTTATTTTTTCAGCAAACTCTGTTGCTTTTTCCACTTTTCTATTTCTTCTAATGTCTACCCCTATCTTTATCTCTCTACCATAATTTACCATAAATAGAGATACTTTTGTTACTGAATGTATCTTGTTTACTACAAGCTCTGCTATTGCTAATCACTCTGGCCAATTCTTTTGTCTGTGATCAATAAAGAACCAAAGATATTGTTCTAGCTCCTAATTCATTTATTCAGCTTGACTGTCTGTTTGTGGATGGAATGATGTTGACAACTTCATTTCAATACCTAATGTTTTATTTAGTTCCTTGGTTAATTCTGTTACAAACTGTAGTCCTCTATCTGAGCTCATACTCTCTAGTAGTTTATACAACTTCTACATATTATCTCTAAATAGCTATGCAAACTCTTTTGCAAATATTCCTTCTGTTGTTACCACAAAATATACTATCTTGGATAACCTATCACAGATCACTAATATCAAGATCGTTGACGATGGACTTCATTTTTTATTTTTTCACTTTATTTTATTTCCATTTTATTTTTCTATTTTTAGAACAACTCAGGTTAGGGCTTATCAGTCATGCTGTCACATCAGTCACAAGCTGATGGCAAAGTCACAAGACTGATCACAAGACTTGGGAGAATGGAGTAGAAGGTTCTGAAATAAAGTGACGTCATATAACATGGACAACACATGTTGGCCTCATGTCATACACATGGTCATTGTAACGACCTTAAGCTGGAGCTCAGGTTGCAACTAAGGCAAAGACTTGAGAGGAGTTAAGGGAATGTTTATAAGTGGTAAAGCATAAGGATACAGGAATGTATCTATGCTATATATACAACT
>Ga0157363_1000991_pt1 | contig 22832 bp, 16 predicted proteins | sample AttsexASBM1_FD_111477 | JGI IMG/M metagenome (GOLD analysis project Ga0157363, IMG submission 111477) | Fungus gardens microbial communities from leaf cutter ant in Ribeirão Preto, State of São Paulo, Brazil - Atta sexdens ASBM1 | ecosystem: Host-associated > Fungi > Mycelium > Unclassified ... | reverse complement strand
AGATAAAAGAAACATTGAAATAATAATAAATAAAATAAAAATCATAGAAGGCATTTTATATTATAAAATGAATTTTTATATCTAAGAAAACTTGAAGAAAACAAAATTTAGGAAAGGATAAAATCACCTAATTTTTTTCGCATATGAAGTAGAGAAGTCAATTACCGTACAACAGAGATAAGCAAGTCAAATTTTCAGGAGCAATTTGGCGCTATACGCTAGTTGTGTATAACCGACGAATTACGAAGGCATTACAGGCAGTTGCGAAACTAATTCTACGCAAAACGTGCCAGCGACGGAGGTCGCGCGTGGATACGCGTGTCGCAATAATGTCGGATTCCCGCGCGACTCGCCCGTACGATCGTGCGGCAATGAAAGCGAATCAAATGGGCAAGAAATAGCGAAATTGGTGGAGCACCGAGTCCTACAGTGCCGCTTTTCAGACTGACGCTTACGTCACCGTAGTGATAAGATCTTAATAACAAGCACCAGCAAATAGTGTGTGGCAAGAAACATAACAGTCACAGGGAGAGAAATATGCAAGAAAATTGTCCGCGCAGCCGGCATGCGCGAAAAGCATACTCTGAAATTCGCAATGCGTATTTTTTATCGGCGTCCTCAATCCGTTGCTAATTTCTTTTAATTTTACGACTGATTCATACCGACATTAATTTCCGACCTAGGTATACATTTTTTTTTTTTGTAGAACATGTAGACATATTGGCATGGTCGTAAAATTTTAATTGATCAATTATTATGACAAAACTTTTTCTATTTTACATACCGTGTTAAACGCAAATGAATGTCGGAAATGTTTAATATTTTGATAAGGATTTTTATAAAGATTTCTTTTTTTCTTTTCTTCCTTTTTTTTAAAGAAACGCTAATAATAAAAGTTTTATCTTTTATGAAGTGCTTTATAAATATCATAAGCATATTTAAAACTATTTCTTTCCTGTAATAGCATTTTTAGAATGTGTTTTAATACATAAGATCAACATAAATATTCACTTTAACAACAAATATTTTAAATAATACGCAAACTAGTCGCTTTGACAATTTCGTGGTAGCTCTATATCTAATCTGGTTACGCAAATTCCAAGTGAAATATATATAGATATGTAGGTATGTAGAATTTATGCACAGACATCAGCGATATGCAGAAAAAAATCCAAAACGTAGTTACATAAAAAAAAAATCACATTTCTTGAAAAAATTGATTATGTTTTCCATTATAGTTACTGCTTCACGAAAATATTTCAGAATATATTAATTGACACAAACAATGACGTAATAATTATTTAAACAATTTGACCTATGTTTATTTCAGAACTGCTTGTCTTAGTTAATTTGATATATTTATTATGTATCACAAGTCATAAGAACACGAGATTTTTGCAGCGTATTAAATTTTTGTCGATGCGATATAAGATCGAAGTGTTACAAAAAGAAGTCCGAGAAGTCATAGGCCAATCGCGTGAACTACTAAATCTACATCGCAACGTCAGGCAAACGCGGATGCTATAGCCTCGAGCACGAATAGAATATACCACGAGCGCTTATTGGCCTGATTTTCGCCATTATCAATATTAATAGAGTCTTGGTCCATTAGCTGTTCTAGAAAGCGGCACTGAGAATGATCTACGATGTCACCGCAGATCGATTCCGCTTCGACCTTTTTTCCTCGCGGTCACTCGCAGGAAAATCTCTCCTATGTTCGTGAGTGGGTTTCATTGAAAGCAGAAAAAGTGCCTAAAAGTGCGTTTGATAAGTCTGCAATTCGTGCTATAACGCACAAGTAAATTTCAAAAAGTTTCTGGAAAACGTTTAATTATGGCAATTCGTGAAAATATTTCAGTAAAAATTAATCGTAACTAATATATTATCAATTCTGCATATATTCACGATAAAATTTATGATTTATGAAATATAAACTTAATTTAAGTATCAAAAGAACATCGATAATTCAATCAATAACATTTTGTCATTTTTAATTTTCATCTGTGTCAAAATGTAATTCAATCAATCTCTAATTAGTTTTAAAGTAAATAACGTCCATGTTAACATGTGCGTTTAATAAATAATAAACTAAATTTGATTCTTTAATACATTTTCTTGAATTAAATTGTTTAACTCCATTGTGCAGTTAAATTAACGATATATTGACTAAAAGCAGTGGCGACCTACAGAAATGATTAAAAATAATTCAAATTAGATTATATAATTCAATGATTCGACAGCATGAATTTAACAGTGTATATGTCTACCGATATATACAACATAAATATTAATTCTTCTATTATATAAGTAACTAAATAGGTAATTAAAAAGATAAAACTAAATAAAAAATATGTATGCATATTAGAAAATATATTCCTTTTAAGAGAAAATACTTAGAAATTGATTTCTCAAAAACATCACGTTTAATCGTTTGCATGCGCAGAAATAGCGATTGGCACTAACGCGAATTTAATGTCAATATCGTGCAATAATCGTAATGCAATTGTGTCGTTACGCTCGCTTCGTAATTCACTCGATAGGCCGAATGTAAATTCCATCGATGGTTTGGATTACCGCGTGGATACATCGAACTTGGTCAACCCGGTAGGTTTCGCGGTGAAAGGGCAACGTATGTACGTGTACGCGCGGGAGTAACGAGTCATTCGCGACACAGAGATGCATTGAATTCTGTCATGTAAACCGATCAGGCGCGCTTTTTATCGGTGGTCCATTTCTCGTGAAGCGCCACTGCCGCACCGCGTCACTAATCCGATCAAGCCGCTACTCGCGGAATGCGTGCAAGGTGCACGAATCGCGATTTTTGCACCTTCTTCCTTTTCCGGCCGCATTCGTCGACCATACGAATGAAAGCAGCTAGAAAACGAGAAAGAAAAAGAGACAGAGAGACAGAGAGACAGAGAGAGAGAGAGAGAGAGAGAGAGAGAGAGAGAGAAGGGGTGGGAGAGGAATAGAAATGCAATCTGAAGATGCGTGTCTTGCCGCATCTAATGGCGTGCCTATCTTCTATTCCTACCAGTCGCATCGTCCTTTTTTTCCCGTCATTAGACATAATATTCCTTGAAAATGCTGCTTTTTGCAGCGTGCGATTATTACATGGTTTTCTTTGGATCTCTGTCGACCTCGGTTCGTGTAACGTATCTGATACTAGGCATGGCGAATCTTTATTCAGTTCAATATAATGACCGCGCTTCTGTCCCTCTTCATTCTTGCATCGGGATCAAGATCAACATCCGTTCGATAGCGGTTCTGATGTACTCTGCGAGTTTGTTACAATATTCTGTCCCTTTCTGCGTCCGATTATTGTACCTCACAATTACGCCGTTGAGCATTGTGTGCGCAGCCGGGTATATTAAAAGGAATATTTGATTAATTTGTTAATCTCGCGTTTGCATTGTATTGTTATTTCGATTGTTTTTGCCACAGAAGTTAGACTATATCGAATAAAAATATTTATTATTATTTATTATTATTATTAGATGTTTAAAAGTGCTTTATGATTCACAAATCTAAAAAGATAACCATTAATTAGATAAATGAGAGTGTGATACTTGATGCGCATAAAATTCGCAAATGTAACGTATACTAATTAAGCATTATGAATTTCAAACGTTTCGCCTATATTTAAAGCTAAGAATTTATTTTATCTTTGACACTCGTTTGACTCTATAATTATAATAACTTTTGGCTTATATTTGATGCCAAAGTTCATTATTTTATTTTTAACACTCATTTGACTTGGTTATAATTATTATATATAACTGCAAACGTTTCAACTATATTTAGGGGGTGCCGCAAATTTATTATTCTATTTATTATTCTATTTATTCTTTATACTCATTACTTAATACTCGTTTGACTCAATTACTATTAGAATTAAGTCAAACGAGTGTAAAATAATATAGGAAAAGAACGATTTTACTGAAAGATTTATCTAAAATTTTACTGAATACAGATCTGAAAATAATTTTGTTAGACTAATTTATATTGAAAGCTAAAAAACGATGAGCAAAAAATTTTGATATTTTAGCAGCCAGTTTGAGTTCAACAAAAGTACTTTGATAGTCCAACTAACTTATTTTTAGACCTATATTCAGCAAAATTTTAGATCTTTCATAAAATTCTTTCCGTGTAAATCAAATAATATAGAAAAATCTTGTTTTCAGTCAAAGCGGATCTTGATGCTTAATATTCATATTTGCAAATTTGCAAATACATTTTTTCAGTTTTATAAACTGCGCATTTTCTAAATACTATTTCCAACAAATCGAATTGACGCACAATTTATAGAACTGAAAAAAATGTTTGCAAATTTGCATTAAACATTATTAAGCAAGACCCGCTTTCGAAAATAGGATTCTTTACATTTTTTGTTTTATTTTCATCGATCTTTCATCGATAATTTTCACTTATAATTGTAAAATAATAAATTTCCAGCTTCCAAATACAATCGAAACGTTCAAAATTAATAACGCTTAATTGCATGCGTTATGTTTGAAAACTTAACTAAGTACAGTGCCACACTCTCATTTGCTTAATTTATTTGTAAATATTACTTCAATATCAGTGTTATTTATTACCTTTTTCACCTAAAAAGATAAAATTGTCAAAACAATTTATAATTAATTTACATTTTCTCGAGAACTTAATAGAAGTATATCTTTAATTTATTTCTTTCTTTCTTATTAAAATACTCACTAATTGAGGTATAACCGTCGTTGTAGCACATAAAAGCGATCGAAAATATTCCCAAGAAGACTTGCAGTCGAGGACACGACGTATATAGGCATATGTTTAGTTACGTAAGTCTAAATCTATCGGTCAATTTGCTAATATCGACTTGACCGCTATTCCGTATCACCTAATTGTACGATGTATCAGTCATGCACAATAAGCGACTTCACGACAGCTTGTCCTCGTATTTCGCGAATAAAATTACGCGCGATGATTCGTAACAGAAGATGTCAAATAACTGTCGGACTTATCGCGCGTTACCGTAGACATATTTCACCAGTATGATATTTCACCAGTCAGGTATTTAATCGATCGCCTTGACGCAAGCGATGGATCGATATCATGGTGCAATAATAACACACACGAAATAACTTAATACTAAACAAGCTAACTTGTGAAAATAGGGAAGAGTAAAAAGATGAATATAAGGACAAGAAAATGAAATACTTCGTTATATTCTTCAATATCGATTGAAAGATTTTGATTGAAAATTCTCAAGTCACTATAGTGACTATAAGTGATTAATATTTCATTGTAATTAACTAAGAAACCTGGCTTGGCTGAGCAATATTGGCCGAGATTGGATCTCTTTAGATCTTTTTAGAAGCACCGATATCATGCCACAATTGACTTAGATGGACGTTGACTTGAAGTTTCCTACAAGTCATTTAAGCAATCGTTATACTTTGCAAATCACCAGCTTTCACGACAGGAAACTGTCAATGTAAAGTAACATCCGTTGTGCAACTTATACAGGAGTCGCTTATTTTGAGTGCGACACAAATCAGTTTTTCAAACATAGCAAATTCAAGTGAAAGGTAAAGTGCCGTCTCTTTTGAAAATGCGAAATAACATCCATTACATGCAACTTACATGAGCTCCTTGTCTCAAAAGCAATACGGACTAGATTTTTAAACAAGGTGAATATAAGCGCAGTACAAAGTATGTATATCGCATCCTTTTTAATACATTTTAAAATTCTATTCATATGTATCAATTTCTCAAAATAAAAGATTCATAAAATGCGGAATTACATTAAATTAGAACTCTGAGAAATATATAAAAATAAACATTAAACAATATTGCTAGTATAATTTACGAAGCACAAAGCCTATTATTTTTCCAACAGGCAACAGCCAATTGAAGCATTGGTTTTTTTTCTTGATGCTGATGGTTTAATTAAAAACATTTCAGGGCCAATAATTATTATATCAGCAAAATGAAAATATACTCTGTGAGAATAATAATTAACACGATAACACAGTATCGCTTCACGTTTGACGGTGCGATTGCATTAACAATGAAAATGATTGCTTTATCAGTGAGCCATTACAAAACGAAATTTGAACGTGACCAGCGCAAAATTAGCAATGATCTTTTTTTAATGACAATATGCATGATGTAATATTTGCGAGAGACAGTTGTAAGCTTTTATCTTTCAAGTATTTTTAGCCTCGCCAATTACGTATATTTTATGCGTGTTATATAAATATCATTGAATCATTTTTATGCAAACATCATATGCAAGATAAACAAAAATCGTTTTAAATAAACAATAAAAAACTATATATAAAATACAAATATTTAAAATAAATTTAAAAAAATAAATTATCAAACGACAATTTGTATCCATTTATTTACTCATCTAATATATTATGTATAACAATATTATACGTATACAATACGCATGTTTTAATCATCGTATAGTCAATCAGATTGCAGTGGTTCTCTTTCGATTTCATCCATTTACGAAAAATTAACGAAAGAAATTAAATTGTGCGTTTTAGCGAAAACATATTATCTAGTCTAAAACCGTTGAAAGAATTTCTTAGAAGTTTCTAATAAAACTTTTGAGTATTTTCTGCGTCTATATTGACAATTAGCGAGAGCCTCTCGTGCGGAAGCCCCTCCATGATATTCGACAGCTGGATGAAGAAAAGAAAGAAACCGGCTCACTTTCGGGACACGGAACGCACGCGAGGAATTGTTACGTAAGTCTAAATTCGACGGCCATTTTGCCAACGTCGCACATTACCGGCGTGCTCGCTTGAAGACAAGGCTCTTTTCTTGTTCTGCTTATGGTTCTCGCGCAATTCCTTTCTTACCGTAGTCATTATAGTCCTTTTTATTTCGAATGTTACCGCGTTTATAAATGTCGAATCGTATCCACGTGCGCGAAAAGCGCGGCCGACGCCGTGCGTCTCACGAGCGCGACGCCGAGCGCACGCGCGATGCTCCTCTCGTTGCAATTCACTCAACGTTCTCATCAACAAATTCTCTTTCCTTCTAAACAAATTCTACAACACCTTTCTACCTTTCTTCAAAACTTTTTACGCGCTCAGTCATTTTTTCCTAGAATACTTCCGGAACAATTTAAGGCGAATATTTTCGTCTTTCATTTCATTTCTGCTTTGTTATTTACTTTATATAGCTATTAATTAGAAGGAAAACTTTCTTCTGCTTTTCTAGTAGCGAAAATTTCTCGCATTTTTCCTACTTTACGATTAATACGTATATAAAAAAAACGATTTTGGTGAAATGTCTTAAAAATTTAGATTGATACAGATGTAAAAACAATTTCATTGAACTATCAAAATAATTATATAAGATAAATAATTATGTACTTATGCTCAAGCCGGTTGTAAGAATATCAGTTTTTTTTCAGCATTGCTCATTATGTCTGAATTTGTTATGTAATCATTTTGATGATTCGACAAAATTATTTTTAGATCTCTATCCAGTTAAATTTTTCAATGTTTCAGCAAAATCGTTTTTTATCCATATACTTTAAAATTAGTTTTCCATTTCGCATTTTCATAGTATAATATCAGATTTTTAAAATAAAAGAATAATAAAAGTCATACAAAAAGAGAAACATAATTCATGGTATACCATATAACACAATAAAATTTTACGATTGCTATTTTGCACTTGGACAATAATCGTACGATTTACAGATTCAGGACGTAAATACGCAATTCAACAGCAGTGCTATTGCTGTTTCTTCAAAGACAGAATTCAAATTTGGAAAAAATCTCATTCACAGAAAAGTCCGTGCTCAAGAAAAACATAATACATCGTAAGTAAAACTCTTAATATCTTTCGCAGCAAAAGACATACTCGCGCTCCCAGATGAGATTCCAGTCACGCGAGTGACGTGATCGTTAAAGGTTCTAGATTACATTCTCCGCAGAAAGATGGGCGCGAGAGTTACGCCAAGCGTTCACATTCCGATTGAGAAGCCTTTACGCAATAGAAATTCTTCGGTCGGTGTTTCAAGTGCAGCAGAAAGTCTCAAAGAGGCAACACAGAGGTGACGGCAACGGTAGCGGAACAATAAAGAATAATTGTACACAGAACGCGCGGGAAGAGAAGAGAAAAAGCGCTCGCGCGCGCGCGCGCACGAAAAGAGAGAAGGATTTTGAAAGTATCCGCGTAAGCGGAGTTTTCAAGTCGCCACAATGGCGCAACCTGTTGCTCGTCGGGCTTAGAAACTAAAGGTTCGAGCTTAAACGGTAACAGACGTACCCCCGCGCGGTTTTTCTCTTTTCCACCGCGCCAGGCAACTGTATGCCGTTTTGTCGCACGCTGTTTGTGCAAAGTGCGAAAAATCTAGCACACACCGCGTTTGTTCCAGCACGCCCGCGCGCGCTCCATTTTTGTCGTGCGCGTCGCGTTTTAGAACCGGCACGAGTTAAGTGCCACGCCGGCTTGTTGCATTACGGAAAACGATATAATCTCACCGATGCAATGCTGACTCGAGCGGTATTAACAGCGGTTACGCGTTATGTTTGCCCGGCCGCGGTGGAGTATATTTTTTTTTTTTTTTTACAATGCATCTCGGCATTCCATTGCTGGAATTAAATATTTGACTTGTATCGCGGCCGAATTTATGTGACGAAGCGTAACAGAATTTGCCATCACCACCGCCAGTCGCCGCCGCCGCCGCCGCCGCCGCCGCCGTCGCCGCTATCGGACGACCGCCCGCGGCAAATTGACCGTGTTAATTTTTCACGTGCATTTTCGCGGCCGCGTATTATTCCATGAAATTTCACGGCGCGCAAATAATCCGGAAAGGGTGCCGCTCCTCCCTCGGCCCGGCTCGGGGTTCTGTTGTCGCGAAACATTAATACGAAAAAGCTCCATTACGCGCACCGGTAACGACTCGATTATTATTATTTCAAAACGTGGCGAGATATCGATTGCACGCCGCAACACTCGCGAATTAATGCGCGCAACGAGAGCGCGTTACTTGCCTAATGCCGTTACTCTATCGACGCCGAAGCTTAACGACGTTCTAAATGTCTTTTTAAAGTCTGTTATTATTTCGTATTACGGTGTTTAGCGCCTGATACTGCTGCCTGTTAACGACGGTAATTATTCTTAGAACTTCTCTCTCGGTAATTTTTTTCCTTTTGAGGATAAATGTAATAAAACTCTCGCTTTCAATATCGCGTCAGCGTTACTTTTGATAATGATCCATTTATCATATTACATCTTAAGATATTAATATTTGAGACGTTAATGCATGTAGACTTATTTAATGCCATCATTCCATCGTGATTATACACATAAAATATTTCACTGCACGAAGAAGACAAAATTAGAAAAACCTGAACCTAGAAGCTTGAACTTTTCGAGCAAAAAAAATTACGTAATCTTATTGCGCGAGAGAAATTGACGTAAACAGCTAACGTTCTCCCGGTGAAGCATCGTTAAAGACTTAAGCGCGGGCAGCTGAAAGAAACAAAAGTTGTAAAAAGCAAACGACTTGAAAACTATAATTCCACATTAGTACACGCTATTTAAAAAGTTTAACGTAACGTTTAATACCGGCGACGAAACAACAACGCAATAAATCGATTTTTTCGTCCCTCTTTTACGCTAATTTATCGTACCCCATAACTTCATTTTCGATGATCTTTTTTTCACCAGCATCGCGTCGTTTTCGCGATAACTGCGCCCGCATGTACCCGCGTCATAGTAAACTTCATCGAGGTCCATTACGTCCGCGAGCTCGCGGCCATTTTTTTTCATTTCGTGGGAACGAACCGTTCTGGTTTTTCGTCCCGATTATCAACGCTAGCTTTTCCATCACTTTTTCGAAATCGGCAAAATGTACCGCCCATAAAGTTCATTAACGCACGCTCGGAAAATTTTGTTGGCTTTTTCGCACCGCTGCTCGCGCTCCGGTGTTCAAATCAATCCGCGCACTTTCTCACTCCCTTGCCAGCTATGAGATTTACTCATCTCCTCATAAATGCTAATTCGAATTAATTTAATTAATTCTTTTTTTTTTCGTAATACTTATATTTACAACCTATACTGAGATAAAAGTGTTTAGTATTTATGATTGTAATTGCATGGTAACATAATTATAATTAAGTACTCCATTTTTATAGGCTTAGTTTTTTTATATTACAGTTATTATTGTTATGTGTTAGTAATAATTATATTAATAGTTTTATATATAAAAAATATTTATAGTTGGCATAAAATTTAGTTATTTTTAGTAGCAACTATAAACATTCTTTGTATATAGAACTATAAATTTAAGTGTTACTAGCATTACAGCAGTAATAACTATGAGAATAGAGTTCCTAAGCATAATTATTTTACCATATAATTACAGTACAAATATCAAACATTTTTTTCTCAATGTATATATATATATATAGAAAATTATTGCACGAATTTTAATACCATATGAAAGACTGTATAACGTTAATGAAGAGATTTCTTTAGACAATTGGTATTTTGGATTCTAAATTTCTATTCTAAAAAGAAAAAGAGTACGTTTCTCGATTTTGATTAATGTCTAAGTGCCCCAGTACGTCGCTGTTTCATGCGAAATTCTAAATCGAGGTCACACCGAATTTTCTACTTTAACCTACTGAATGCGACAAATTTCAGCTTTCTAAAGCGGAAAGCCACGACGGACGATCTTCGCTGCGAATCTGCGGGTCTCAAAATTAGTCTCGGCTACTTCGGGGATTTCTAAATGACCTCACGGTGAGCACGTCCACCAAAGTGCAACATGTGCAAATATATCACCTCTTGATGTGGGGCAATATCGCTATTTCCAAAATCATAATCTAGCTTATATCTATTATTAAATCGAATAAAATAGGAAGACATAGAAAGAGAGGAAAAGGGAGAAAGAAAGATAGAAAAACATTAAAGAACTAATTATGTTGCAAGTTTTTATTTGAGAAAAAAAGATATTTTTCTAAATAAAATGACTCGTTTTAAATTCGCCTTGCATGGTAAAGTTTCAATTGCATTTGCGAATCGCATTCGGTAACTACTATTTATAGGACTACAACGCGGTCAGGGCAAGGTTTTCAATTGCGACGCAAGCTTTTGCTCGCCCGAAGATTTAAGGATGCTGCGCACGGACGCGTGGCACACCGCATTGGCCAGTAGTAATGCACGTCGAGAATTTCGCATCGCTCATTATCATACGAGTATGGCTGCACCAAGATGACAGCGAATCATATGAATAATCGTCGCCTGCGCGCGGCGATAAATCGGTGTTCGAAAATCACGTTAAAACAGGTATATCGAGTATACTGATTTGGCATCTCGCTCGGCTTCGCCATCTTGCTGATACTTGACCTACGTCATTTTCAAAATAAGCGTCCTGTATAAATCCACTGTTGGTCGACAGGTATAATAATTACCGGGATCGTTTCGCTGTGTCATCATCGCGCAACACGATGTCATTTTCGATCCTTTGTACCGTCGACGATTTTCGCACCGATTATTATTCACCTTCGAGCGTAATTGCGCTCTTTCGCGATTGCATTTTGATGACATACAAAAATATCTAGATAAAAGCACACATATATATATATATATAATCCATTGCAGTCGAAAAAGGGCCCAACTTGATGGCGCGCCGCATCAAATGCGACTTGTAAAAATGCCTTCGGCGTGCACAAAATTTTCGAAAACTACCGGAAGCAAAGTTTACCGATAGTTTGCATTTGAACCGATTCGCGATTGAAAACGCCTGTCGATAAAACGTGCTCGAACTTTATAAAATACATTTCCGTCCATGTCCGATTAAAAGTCATCGCGTCGGAAAAGAGAGAAATAGAAAATATATTTTGCATATTCTAGTATCAAATTTATGAGAAATATTGGACTATTAATATATAAATCAGGATTAGATAAACAAATTAAGGATTCTGTTTTATTACTTTTATATATATATAAACAATTTTGTAGTTTCTTTAAAATAAATTACAAAATCAATTACAGTTCGTATTTGATCGACGAAAATTAATCAATTAAAAGAAATAAATTTATTTTTATCAAAGCTGATTTTAGTGCTTAAATATTTTAGAATAAATTTATATATATATATATATATATATATATATATATATCGCAACTTTTTTGCGAAATTAACCTTTTCGTGAAAAGGCCTTTTTACGTAAAACGGCGCTTTTTTGTGAAATCAACGATTGTTCCTCAAAATTAGGCTTTAGGCTTTTTATGAAAAAGCTAACTCAGCCGTGTTGGTTAATGATACACGTTCTGCAAAAAGGCTAATCAAACATCTAGCTTTTTTTACGAAAATTCTAGATTCTAGATTTTACCCAAAAAAGCTTTCGTTAACCTTTTTGTAAAAAGTGTATTATTAATCAATCTAGGTCTTAGAACAATAATAGTGACTATCAAATAAAAGCAAAAGGATAATTCTTCAGAAGAGCTTCCTCACTTCCGATTTCGATGGAATTAGGCTCATTCGACGTGTAAAATAAAAGAAAAAAAGTCGAGAACTGCTCAGCGAAGCGAGATATTGAGCATTAAAGTTCACAACTACTATTGAGGTTAGGAAATCTGTCATGTATGGGGTGTATAGACAGTAGTACTTATTGGTTATAACTTATTATTTAATAAAAGGAGATCGAACAGAAACGAAATTATACACCGCCTAGAAGTTGCAGCTTATCCCAAAAAGGCTGCGACATATATATATATATATATACTACATATACAAATTCATTCTAAAATATTTAAGCACTGAGAGAGAGAGAGAGAGAGAGAGAGAGAGAGAGAGAGAGAGATCTGCATTGACCGAAAACAAGTTTATTTCTCTTAATTAGAATAAAAAATATTAAAACTTTAGTTATTATATCTTTCTGCCTATGCAAAAAATTTTTAGTTAACATAGTAGTGACTTATTAAGAAAATCATTTTGAAAATGCTGCTAAATGAATTCCGTCAAGTACATTAAAAAAATTATTTTTACCAGAACAAGCAGACGGATATGTGCAAATCAGTACATATATCTTTTATGACGTATATATCTCTTATGAAAGAAATGTGAAATACTGCGAAAAATGTATAACATTTATTCCACACGTACATATTATCGCTTAAATACTTTTAAAACAGGCTTTCAAATTCTTGCATAAAACCAGTCTGTCGAATGCAGCGACAGATGACCGTTGAGAGAAAAGATTCAAAGTCGAAAGCAAAGAAAAATAAAGATAGATGAAGATAATTTAAGATAATGCGAATTTTTTCACGTCACAATTCCATATTACGTGACGACGAGCGCAAAAATCGCGCTCGATTTTTCGGGAAATCGAGCTTGATGCTCGCGGGCAATTCGAGCCGCGCGAGTCTTCGCCTTGACATTTCGCAGCGAGGGAGAAAGAGAGACGCGATCAATTTCAAACCGCGGCGACCGCGAGAATAGATGTGGTAACCGAACAGAGTCGAAGCGATTCGAAAACGTCGAAGATAATCGCGCTTTTTCCCGATCGCGCACTGAAATAATCGCGCGAGAATCGCACTAGGTCGGGCTGATTACGTTTTAATACCGCCTCGATTATTATCTGCGCGTTATAAAATATCGTGAGAGACGCGGGCGACGCCTATCGCGATAGTCTTGAAAATTTTATAATAGCTGCAAGATCGCGCATGATTTTGAGAATTATGAGACTAAAGCCTCGGCGACACCCCTTCGATATAGTAATAATAGCTTTCTGCATTCCATATTTTCAGATAAAAACCCTTTTCTATGTATATTGAAAAAAAATGTTGAAAATAGACCATCAGAAGATTCTGATCATATTAAGAAGAATTTCGTCTTAACTAGAATTAGAATAGATTCAATCAGAAAATTCCGATTTGCCCATCAAACAACATTCCAATTAATGCAATAAGATTTTTTCCAGTACAAAGTACAAAAAAAATAGACGAAGATCAGATATAAAATTGAATTTTGTCTTAAAAATCTAGTAGCTAATTACAAGAAACTTTTTAACATCTTTTTAAACGTTAAAATTAAATTGCTCAACGCAACTAATTATAAGACTAATCAAAGTATCGATAAACAATTAAAAAGTCGTAGAGAATGATACTGGATTAAATTTTCCGGAAGTATCAATTTTCAATTAATTACATATTCACAGATAAGAGAAACAGCGATAATTCCCGTGCAGCCTGTACAAAAAGGGAGAGGACGAAGCGGGAAACATCGCATTCGTGATAATTCCTTGGGCTGGAAGCACGCGCGATCGCGTACGAAAATGGCGATGTGCACTGCGGCTATTTGCCGATATCGCACGGATTTGCGCGTGTTGTCGCAATTTAAGCCGATACGACCGATCTTTCGCCGCGCGCATAGATTAATTTCGCTAAATTATTACGTCAATAAACGTCCGTGCTTAACGCGCCGTTAAACGTTCGACCGGCACTTCCGAGGTAACGATACGCGATTTATCACCGCGGCGGAGAAAATTCGCGAGGCCACGCTCGCACGCGCGTGCGGCCGTGAGTCACTTCGATGAGTCCAACTTCCCGAGGATAATGACAAAGAGATCGGCGGTGACGAGATGCACCTAAACTTTGCGCCGGACTTTGGGAGGCAGCCATTCGAACGAGTGCTCGTTCATTTTAAAAATCGATGTGACGTCACAAACGTCAAAAACAATTGTTTTGTATCTCTTTGTCTCTATAAATCATGACACACGTGGCTCTCCTGCACGGTCTACTATGTCGTTAATAAAGTTTCTGTCTTATACGTTATATCGTCTTTTTCTAATGCTGCGCAACCTATATCGTTGCATTGCTTAAGTAATGTAATTATGTTATTTAAGGGGATTTTTCTCGACACAAATAGTCCGTCGATAAAATCTGGTTAATCTATAATTTTTGTGTCAACAAATTTGCTGAAGTCTCTAAAAGTTTAGATAGATACAAATCTGAAAATAATTTTATTAGAATCATCAAAATAATTATGTAGAATGCTCAAACTGGTTGTTAGAATGCTCTTTTTGCATCATTGTTCATCTTGTTTGAAATTCTAATGTAATTATTTGGATGAAACAAAATTATTTTCAGATCTGTTTGTAGCTAAATTTTTAGATACTTTAGCAAAACCGTTCTTTTCATGCATATAACATTATCCATATTATTTTCTTCTCTAAAATTATGGAACGAACGGAACGGAAAGTTAATGAGTGATCTCTCATGATATGTAACAGACAGTTATTAGAATTATTTCGTAATTCGTAATGAATAATATTGTATAATAACGATGTATAATAACTTGTATAATAATTATGCAAGTTTACGATTCTGCGTATCACGCTTTCGCCGAATAGGCCGGAAACGGCGGCGCCAATTAGGAATCGAGAACAAGATCGCCGTTAAGGTTCTCGCTTGAAAAATATTGGGTTCGATCGAGAAAACAAAAAGGAACATATCAGGCGATGCTAGTTTACGCCAGTTTACACGCATTTCCATCGAATTAGCCTCGCACACAGCCTGTGCGTTCTTTTTGCGACATGCACGTTCTAATTACCCCGCGAACCAAGCGCTAAGCATCGCTCGACTAGGCATAGTATAATTGGTTCGTAGAACGTAAACATCCAGGAATCTGTTTACTCGATAGATCGCGCCTCTGTTATCGGAAGAAAATTGCATTCTGAGGAGTACCCGCTGTCGTCTCATGCCGGCTGCGCGTTCCCGCCCTTCCGGTGAGCCTAAACGTTCTTTGCCGTGTTACAGCAGAACGTACACGAAAACTGCACATATATCGGCTCTTACAACGTTCAATTTTAAAGTTGTTTAACGCGCGTTAACAAAAGATGCCACGTCTTAAATTGCAAACCAAGTATAACAATATCAAACGCACACAATTTATTAATGAAAAAAAAATCTTAATTTCAAAGAAATATCTCTTTGCTCGTATTCAAAAAAATTATTTCTTTGGATCAATGAAAATTTCTTTGAAAATAAGATATTATACTTTCAAAGAAATAAGATATTGTATTTTCAAAGAAATTTTCATTGAGCCAAAGAAATAATTTTTTTGAATACGAGCAAAGAGATATTTCTTTGAAATTAAGATATTTTTTTTTTTCAGTGTATAAATACAGATTATTGCAGTTGAGAGATAATCATAGACTGACATTTGAGAAGAGCTACGAAAAGATCGAGGACGAAACGTGTCAAATCCAAATCGGGAAAGAATTAAAATCGCTTGATGAAGAGGAGATATTTGCACGTAATATCGTCCCCGGGATTTCGCGGATTATCCTATCGTCCGCGTTTGGATATGTCAGGAAATATCAAAAAGTAGTGGTCGAAATTTATTGGCAGAATTTTCGAACAGAACGACGTCGCGCGCCAGAGCCGAGATCCGACATGGAACGAAAGAATTTCGATTTGCGCCTCGGCTATACGCGCATTCGAATCTCGGCGTTTTCAGCTTTCGAACGTCCGCATCGTCCATATACGTCGGTAACGTCGGAGACAACGAGGTTCCGGTCTCACCGACTTGTCGGAGCGACAGGTTTCCGTACGGAACACGTGACGACCGGCTTCGCTCGATAAAACTGACAGACGCGCGCGGCGCGTTATATGCATATAGCTTCGTATCCTTCGACGCCCGTTCAAGCCGCACAATTTTTACTCGATCGCAGATCAACTATCTATCGATTTTGTTATACGTTTCTCTTCTAAAATAATATCGTATGTCAGACATTAATAATATCAAATCACGAATAAAGCCATAATTTTTAAATTAGAAAAATTTCATGCACAAATTTTTTTCGTACGTGTCATAACTTGACACGTAGAATACATTTTTAATATTAGTGCCCGTTTCTATCAATATAGATTAACTTTAACCTTGGTTTAATTTACTCTTCGTCTTTTTCTAATTCTTAAAACTAGAAAAAGAGAGTTAGGAGAGTTAGTTGAACCAAGATTAAAATTAATCACGCTACAAATATGACAATTTGTTAATTAAAAAAAATTCAATGAACTCTTTTCGCAAACTCTTTTCGCATGTGTCATAATTTGACACATAGTATACTTTTAATATAATACTATCTAGTGCCTATTTCTATCAATCTAGATTAACTTTAACCTCAGTTCAATCTCTTCATCTCTTTTTAATTCTTAGACTTAAAAAAAGGTAAAAAGTTAGTTAAACCGAGATTAAAATTAAACATTGATAGAAATGGGCATACATCTATTTTTATTTTATTAAATGGACTCTCTGAATTGATGCACAAATATAATTTGTTCCACTTCAACTTATTGCACTGTGTGTACCAGTTCAAAGAGATCTTCGATAAAGAACAGGCCTACTATTAGTAGCTTTTGAATTTTTAAGAAAGAATAACGCAACACAGCTGCTAGCTTCAACTATTATTCTATCCATTAAATAATCACGTACATCAACAATTTATTTCACGCGTCGAATTTTCTTCAATCTCGACTATATTTTTGAGTAATCGTATGCCTGTCTAAAGCGAATGACAAATAAAATCAGAAATATTTGATGTTTCCATTCCTCAAAGCGCAAATCATTACGGATTCGCATTGATTTTAAGGGAGAACGCGCCCCGCCACCAGAGCAACGTGTGTTTTTCAACTCACCAGTACAAAAGAACCTTGGTAAACGTTATCCGACACAATGGCGCGATTGGAATCGATCTGGATCAAATTCGCTCGCGTGAAACAACTCGCGGATTAATAATTACAACGGTGCTTTTCTATCGAGGCAAAATTATGATTCGATATTACGCAGACAGTACATGCAGAAATTTTAGCTGTTATGTTTATATATAATCATTGAGAAATTATAGCGCAAAATACGCGAAAAAGATGCAGCAGCGGCTATTCCGCGAAAAGAAGAAATATTTTACGCTTCTCTTTTATGGTAATTATGCGGCTCACTTCTGTGAGAGTCACTCGTTGAACCACCAACAACTGTTTCACACACAACGATTTATCACGATTAACATGAGAGTGCACTGTGATTATTTAAAAAACTGACGAAATAAGGATAGAAATTTTGTTGTAATATCGATAATGTTGTATACAAGTATACAAAATATAACATTTTTATAACACAATATGAATAAACAGGACAGTTTTCGGTTATTATGACAGTTTAATTTTTATTATTCTAATTCGACTCTGCCTATTTATTTTGTGTCGATCTTTTTCACGAGACATTCTTACAACTTTTCAGAATTTATTTACATTTTTTAGTCGTCTTATAAATCCTTGCGCATTTCTTCATTCCTTTTTGATTCGCTTTCTTCTCTTTCACTAAAAATTTCAAGTTTCTTTACTTATTCACGCAACTCTGACAAGCAATTGCAAGAAACTGACTCACAATACAGATAATAATTTGAAATGAATATAGAAAGTTCCACTAACAACAATTTAAATTTCATAATTGAATGAAAATTACTCATTGTGTTAGTGAATTGTTTTGATAACATTAAAATTGAAACAAGAGAATTAAAAAAAAATGTTTCGGTCTCTATAATTTTGGATCATTAAAAGTCGAAAGAATATATCCAAGAAAATGATCATTGTGGCCACTTCAACCGGTTAATTTCCCAGAAACGCATCGGCCGACATCGTCCCCACATCGGCAATGAGAAAACTCGAGTGACACCGAGAGACAGAAACGGCGTGCGAAATAACTTGCCTGTGGCGGTCGTAACGGGGTCAATTCGCCGCTAGGGAGAGAAAGAAAGAGAGCGAGAGAGAGAGAGAGAGAGAGAGAGAGAGAGAGAAAGAAAGAAGTGGTCGCAGGGTAGATGATCGTAGACAAAACAGCGATAACAAAAATGACGACGGAGGCGTTTCAAAGTACAATTGCAGAGTGCCAAATGACTCCAAATGTCTCTCTATCTCTCACAAAGATGCGTCTATTTGAAGATCGTCATGTACTCGCAACGAGGATACGCTCGCGCTTGCGAGCATACTATCTTTTCGGCCATTTTGGTCTAAGAGTCAACCGACGGTAGTGCGATCTCGCGCGGGGGACCCGATCGGCTCCTCTTTATAACTCTTCTCTATCTCTTTCTCTCTTTCTCTCTCGTTTCCTCTTCTCGCGCACCTAGAGGCACATACTATGACACGTGCACATTCTCCTTTGACGCACACGCGCGAGCGCGGACGAGAAGGCGCACTCGCGCGCGCGCGTACCGGAGGACACTCCTTCTCACTCGCACACAATCTACATACATGCACATGCACCGGTACTTCGTCACTACTCCGTTTCGTGTATCTCTAATTGCCGCGCGCTCGTAGGAAATGGTCGAATTTCAGAGCGCCGTTAGCAAATGCGTTTTCTCATTCTCTCTTTCTCTCTCTCTCTCTCTCTCTCTCTCTCTCTCTCTCTCGTTCTCTCTCCTTTTTCTCTCCCTTTCTTTCCTCCTCCGCGATTCGCGAATGAAACGACAACTACTCACTCTCGCGACGGGAAGAATCGTCTTCTTCTTCTACTTCTTCTTTCCTCTTGTTTTTCCTCACGCGTCTAGAGCTTCTTCAGAGCTTCTCACGTCGGCCAGCCGGTCTCTAATGCGATCAGCAAGCTTTATCGACGACATCCTTCTTCCGTCCCGCGAAGAATTCTACTAGTTCCAAAAGTCTCCTTACTCCGACTGTCGATTCCTCTTTCAGATGTACACTCGCGAAAACGGAGCACCGCGATCACGGAACAAGAGCCACGTCGCGTACGGGCTGATGACACGCGGCGCGCGGGCGCGCGGGCGCCGCGACGATCGACGGACGGATGCACCGATGCACCCCTTCCACCCCCTCCTCACAAACTTCTCTCTCTCGCTCTTTGGAAGGAGCCTGTTGCTCCGGTTCCGTTTCGCTGTGTGTGACGTATCTCGCGGATCACCGGCGTCTCCCTCCGTCTCTCGTACCCTCTGTGATCGCGACACGCGATAACCACCACGATTAACAACAGCAGCGATCTCTTCTCTCGCTCGCCGATCTCTTCTCTCGGCCAGTCGATCTCTCGTCGCTCTCGTGCTGTTCTTATTCTCTTTCCCGTGACGTAGCGACGACGACAACGAACTCGCGATCGAGGATTATTTCATTATGATTAGCGATCATTCGAACCGAATCCGGCGCGCATGCACAACAACAACAACAACAATAACAACAATGACGGCGGCGGCAGCGGCGACAACGACTCGCGATTCTCGATGGAATCTTTCTTTTTTCACTTGGCGGCCTTGCAACCCTTCACGATCACCCTCGCGTTTTCCGTCTCTCTCTCTCTCTCTCACACCTCTCTCAAAAGGCGGACCAAGAGAGCTCTCTCTCTCTCTCTCTTCGTTTTCTCTCCTTACGATATTTTTCTTTCTTTCCTTTCTTCCGCACCGCGTCTCTCCCTCTTTCTTTCACTCCCTACACTCTGTCCATCCCTCGCGCGTCACTCTCCCCCTGCTCCCGCGTTAAACTCCTGCTCGCGCGTTAAACACGGGCGAGAGGGAGACGAGACGACGGACACACGCACACGCACTCCACTTGCCCAGGCCTCGACGTTTGATCCGGCTCCGAATATGCGACGTTAAGTCTAGTTGCGTTGGGTCGCGCTGCGCTCCCGTAACTGCATCCGCGTCGGACGGCACGGCTTGCGCGCTGGGAGCGCCAGCGCCGCCATCCGACCACCCCACCATCATCTTCGCTATCCACCACCACCACTCGACACCACCACCACCGTCGCCACCACCGCCACCGGTACCGGCACTACTACCACCACCACCTTCCTCATCGCCGTCGGCATCACCACTATTACTACTACTACTACTACTACTACTACTACTCTTGACGATGCAACTAGGTGCACCACTACTAGTCACTACGTTACCAATACCACGACCTTTCTCTACGCTCGCTCCCCGTCACACTATCACGACCGGTTACCATCACCATCATCCGGACGTCGTGGACGACGCCGTCGACGACGACGACGATGACAACGATGAAACGGCACGACGCGATACACAAGTGTGCTCCAATGTATCATCGTTCTCCATAGTGCACGCGTGCATAGTTTATGTGTGGGCGCGCACGTGTACTCAGACACGCGTCTCACCGGCCACGAAATTGTGATATTGTCCCCATCACCGACGTCGTCGTAGGCACCGCTTTTGGTCCAATTGCACATTTTACGTGCGTGCGCGCCCGATTCTGTCTCTTTCCGCCTTCTCTCTACTGTCCCATTCTCTCTTCCTCTCTACCTGCGACGGATACACATACCGGGTACAGAGCACTGCAAAAGTTTCGACTTCCTTCGCGAACTCGATGTTTCGGAAAAATGAAGGGAAGATAACGACCGCTTCACTGGCTTTGGTTTAGACTCTAACATTCCTTACACGACGACGATAAGAAATGAGGATACTTAAATACAGTCAAGTGAGAATCTAAAGCAATTTGGGGAGAAGATATTTCTTAATTTTTAATTCTTATTAATCAATGCATTGAAAAAATACAGTACTATTAATTATTTTGATTTTGATATGAATTTTTATTTCCTGACTTTTACGTTCGATGAAACCAGGGTTGGTAAAGTTACTTTATAAAAAGTTCGTTCTTTAATCGTTACTGATTTTAAAAAGTAAACGAGTCAATTACAATTTCCATTATTATGTTTTCATCGAATTTTGATAATCACTTTTTTAGAATGGCATCCTATTTGTCTTGGTCATTAATTGGATAGTTCAACATGAGATCTATAGTGATTATGATTAATCGCGAAATAATCAAACACTACACTTTCTTTTTTTAAAACTCGTTTATGTAGATTCTATACACATGTATTGTACGTGTACAAAGTAATGATAAAAATAACGATTATATTCGTTACGTTTACTTAAAAAAATAACTATGTTATCATTAACGTTACAAATAAGGAAATGTAATGTTGTTACTAAATTGTTCGTTATTTAAAAAAAAGGATAATTATAACGGTAATGATATTACAAGTAATGCGTTTTTTCCCAACCTTAGATGAAATGAAAAGCAAAAGTAACCGCGTGTATTCCTATATAGAAAAATTGTATATAAAATTAGTAACAGTAATTCGATTGGACTCGGCGAAATCGTCGTTACGTTCTGATCGTCAGTACTTTCAGTCTCCTCGGCTTTTCAAGCGATTCCGCGAAGATCGCGAGCAAAACGGTGCCACTTTCTTAGCGCAAGCACGATCATTTTTCCCTCCCCGCGTCATTCATACGTCCGCTCGAGTGCCGCGTGTCGGGTAGGAAAATGGAACGCGCATACTGACGAGGTTAAATCGCCCATTACGATTAACATTGATATTCGAGATACGAGGCGACGCCTTAACTGCGAGAGCGGCGGCAACTTGGCTCGTAAAGTACTCCCGAGTAACACAAGCAGTCCGCTTCTGACGTGTGACTTATCATAGTTAATCACAAGAGCAGTACGCGCGTGCCTTCTCGGCGACGCCGAGATTTGAGCGCCGTTGCGAATTCAAAAGTTGCATTCAGTTAAATTGGGGATGCCTCCTTTATTACGCTTCAACGCCTTGCTCACGTTGCTTCAATGAAAAGTACCGTTTACTATCACCTAAAGCTATATCTAAATGGTTTGCATAAACTGACAGATGCTGACAATGCTTTTCTCTTAATATCGCTACATGTGTGTGTGTGTGTGTGTGTGTGTGTGTGTGTGTGTGTGTGTGTGTGTGTGTGTGTGTGTGTGTGTGTGTGTGTGTGTGTGTGTGTGTGTGTGTGTGTGTGTGTGTGTGTGAGTGTGTGTGT
>Ga0157363_1000990_pt1 | contig 22840 bp, 5 predicted proteins | sample AttsexASBM1_FD_111477 | JGI IMG/M metagenome (GOLD analysis project Ga0157363, IMG submission 111477) | Fungus gardens microbial communities from leaf cutter ant in Ribeirão Preto, State of São Paulo, Brazil - Atta sexdens ASBM1 | ecosystem: Host-associated > Fungi > Mycelium > Unclassified ... | reverse complement strand
TACTTTGTATAATAGCATGTGCATTGAATATTAAAACATGTGATATTATTTAAAAGATAAATAGGAATGCAATTGGAAATGCGTCGAAAGGTACAAAAATACTTTAGAAAAAATACTTTCACATATAATTTACCCTCATAAATCTATAGAATTATTTTAATGTAATGTTGAATATATCTTATTCGCTTTATTCGCAAATATTTAAAATAGAAATAAATAATCAGAAAATTTACTAATGAAGTAGTTTTACCATGTATGAAACAAGATAGAAAATCAAATACAACTTCGATATCGACTATCGATTATTTCATAAAAACAAAAAGATGCTGAGCTCGATTTATTTGTTCGGCAAATTCAATGCTATCATTAAATCGTTTTTATTCCTACACTACACTGCACTAAAATTCTCTTTCTCGTTTTTGCTAAATATTAAACATACCTATCTTACTTTAAGTTACAAAAGTTCAACTAGAAAAAACAGACTCAATTAATATGTCAAACGACACACAAGAAATTTTTCGTAAGCTTGTATATGCACATATTTCTAAATAATGACATCATTGCAAACGAGTTATCTGCATTATTGCAATTTCAACAGTTTGCATTGCTCACTAATTCTATTACTAATGATCTATCTATAATATTTTTTTGCATTGCTCACTAAATTCGTCTTTGACCTTTTCTACATGGGCAAAGTCACAAGAGGAAAAATACTGCTGCGTATAAATATTCTTATCGCATATCTGTTACATGTCCGCAAGGTAAAAATATTTAACGCATTTTACAAAGTGCTAATCAAGATTCGACGGGCATATCCGTTATCCAAATAAACTGGTAGTGTGTGACTTTTCCAAGAGATTTGCTGCTATTTCGTGTATGCTTCATTCGAGCATAGTTTCGTCATTTTGAAATTCTGATTAACATTTGAGAGAATGTCTTTGACATTTACCAAATATTTCTTGACATCATTTATCTGACTATCAAAAGTAAATTCAAAAATTGCATCATATGGTCTGTTTGAGTTGTTTCTAGTTTCACTATTTAGTATTCAGTATTAATATTTAATATTCAACTGCTTTTTCAACAAAAAATGAAAAATTTCTTATATCAGAATAAAAATAATATGTATTAACCATATAAATTTACCAATGAATTATTTGTTATTGAGGAACAATACAACTAAAAAATATATTAAATTTCGATATTTTGATAAAATAAAATAGCAGTTTCACCGTAATTAAATCAGCTTCTTCTTCATCAATATATTACGGATACCTTCTAACCTAACCTAACGTAAGCACATACGTCTCACAATAACAAACTCCACGTTGAAAAACGATAGCGTTGTGTACGTCAACGCAAGCGATATCGGGTTGCAGCAACGTGAGTATCTTCAACTAATAAAACTCAACAGGCATGACTGTCATGCAGTTTTTTTGATGAGGTAGTTATTGGTAAGATGATATAAAAAGAAATATTAAACTATAAAGTAATTAAACTATAGAGGAAGAAATCAAAAATGTTCATTGAAATGCCTAAAAGAAACTGACTAATAAAAAAAATTGTTTTACTAAATATTAAAAAAAGATTAATACTTTTATATTTTATATAAATAATAAAAAATATGACTTCTGGATCCATATAAATTTCTGCGGTATTCGATCCTTAATAATAAGTGTGATCCTTAATAAGGATCTTCAGGTATAAATTGGAACGTTAGCAATGTTGTGGCTCGATGCATTGATTCAAAATAATCGATAACAGGTGTCGCATGCGAGGCGGAAAGTGTAGATGAGAATTGCATGGAATTCCGAGGGAGGAGAATACAATAACGAATACACTTTCAAACATCCTTGACTTCCTTATATGCAGGCACGCGGGAAGTTACGTAATGAAACCCGTCGAGTCACGGCAAAGCAGGTAAGAAGGATACGACAAGAAAATGAGACGAGATATCACCGTGTAACAGAATCTTTTGTCAATGTTTCTGCCACGTCAGATTGTGTCTCGTGGAATTAGAAATCTTCCTTTGAGGAACCGTCAATGGCATCGTCGCTTATCTAAAATCTTTCTAATGAGCCTTTTGCGGAATGAAATGGAAAATACATACATTTCAGCTTTACACATAAGTAAAATCTGTAAATTTTACAAAATATACAGGGACTACACGTACTATAGAATCGCGTACTATAAATTTTAATGATTTATTAAAAATACTCTTTTTATTATTGATATCCGTGAAAATTTTATTACTCTATTGTATATCAAAACATTTCTTAAAATTTTTGAAACTTAATTTTGGATATTTAAGCATAAAATGAAAATTCTGTAATGCATAATCCAATATAAAAACTATTGAAATGAAATTTTGTTTATTTAATATTCTAATTTTAATTTTCAATACTTTTTAAATTAATTATATTTAAATATTTTAAAAATAAATTTAAGTTTGACGGGAAATTTATAATAATTTTAAAATATACTAATTATTCTCTTTAATCATGTCAACTATTTGATTGAAGATGAAAAATCATTAATAAATTATAATTTGAAATAAGCAAAACTCAATCAAGAGATAAAAAGTGCAAATTAAAAACAATTAAAATCAATAATAAATATGATATTGGATTGAAATTTAGAGACAAAATATACGATTTATTATGTCAATTAATTCTTGAAAATTTGTGTTAATTGATTTGAATCACAATTTAAAGAATTTTTATTTATTTTAAATTAAATTTATAAATGCGAGATATTAAACTAGCTATGTAAATATTTTCGTAAAAGTTTTAGTATAAATATATCAGGTTATAAAAGATATCAGCATAAAATATAATTATTGCATTCATAATTGTTTTTTCATTTTCACAAATTTAAGTTATCACACATTATCAATATAAGTTAATAGTTTTTATGTACGCACACATACATATGTATAATATTATACTAGCAAGAAAGATTTAAAAAAAAAAAATTTTAATATATTTAATATAAAAATTTAAATTTAAATATTAAATATTAAATTTAAATGATCATAGATATTTACATGATCACGCTGTTCATGAGTCACGCGTGCGTTAATATTAGTGAGTGTTGGTACATAAGCACTTCACGCTCATTACTCTCAGGTGACCATTGAAACATGTGTAATAAGTCCTTGTATTTGAACAAAAAGAGTCAAATTATTTAAAGTAAAAATTTATAAATAATTTTTTTACCTAATTTTTCAAAAATTTTCTTACTTTAATATTTCATGTCGCGAATTTTGGGACATTCTACACACACACATACACGCGCGCACACGCACGCACGCACGTATACACATCGTGTTTGTATATATATAAATATATATATATATATATATATATATATATATATATAAATTAAGTATAATAATAATAATTAAGTAAGGCAAATAATAAATTAAACTAAACTGCAATACGAATAATAAGTAAGAAGCGCCAAATACAATCGAAGTTAGATTTTAGTCCGTAATAATATTTCCATATAAATTTTAAATACATCTTTTAAAGTTAAACTATTATTGTCAGATTACTATGAGAATTGAAACGCAATCATAAATTGTAACTGATAATAATAATATCACAAATTAAATTGATCATAAATTTAATAATGATACGAATAATCTAATAAAATACTGTAAAGAACTTTTATCATTGTGAAAAATATCAGTTCTAATTAATGTATTTAATATTCAATCATTCTATATGCATAGACGAGAATTTTTGAATTGGCTAGATTCCTGTTGCATAAGTTGTCTAATCAATATCATTTTTATTCATTGACTCATAATACGAACCAGAATATTCCTGAGGAAGTCAAGTAACCTTGTAACTGAAACAAAAAAATATGAATGCGAATATCTAAAGAGCAATGAATTGCGTTATCGTAAATGCGCCATGATGTGATGACTCGCTTGTATCTTTTGCGATCGCATCAGCGATGAGGTGACTAGCTAGTTAAGTATAGTCTGTATAGTCAGGTACATGTATGACGTATGTGTGTGCTAATGGGTTGCGTAAGCGAGACGAGTCACTACGGTTGCACGTCGATGCTTGACAAACTACACGTTTCTAATGCACTTGGTTGCATTAGCAAGCAACGATGGCCCGATATTTCTTCCACCGTAACTCCGTTTATATAGACTGCGCAGTCCTACTTAGTACGTTCGCCACGTCTCGCTCAAGGCGATCAAAAAAATTGAGAATTGGTTGATTGAGACATTGGAGCATGACGCAATACCGTAATTTGTAATCAAGTATACCATTGTCTAGTACATTATACCTATCTAATTTTTAGGAGATCTAAATCCACTTTATCTATTTATAAAAAATTAATATGGTTACATATAATAGAAATTTAAAATATTTAATAAAATAGTCGTAATAATATGTACTTAAAAATTATATATATTACGATAAAAAGAAATGATTAAAATTTTTCATAAATTTATTGAACATTTATTCCAGAAATACCTTTTTTACATTTCTCTATTAAAAAATTTAAAATTTCTCATTTAAAAATCCATACTCGGAAATTTTTTTTCATGTAACTTTATACTTATTAATGTATGTTAGTAACTTTGTTGCATTCCATTATATAATATGTAGGTACGTTGTTTCGTGAAATTCATGTTTAGAGGAAGTTGCACGTCGGTCATAATATTTTTCAGGACATAATATGCATTCACATATATCTTCAGTGATGTTAAAAAATTAATTTCTCGTGCGCGGTAGGGCGAGACATCGTTTCGTTTCGCATCGTGTCCTTCCTACGGCAGCGCAACGTCGTTTTCTATTCCGCGAAATACAGAGCCCTCGAGCGTTTCTCTCAAAAGCGCAACTTTATGAACTCAGGAAAGTTAAGGTTCCGTGCGATGCGAAACGACATCGCGTCAGTGTGTCAGTAGACCAGCAACGAAACGAGTTTCTTATCCAGCATTTAAACGTAACCACAAAATACGACTTCCTTCGCTATCACGATTTGGAATATCTTAGATCTCTTCAATTTTCTCTTTATCAATAGTCCATATGCATTCGAGAGCAAATGGAAATTACAAAATCGAAGTAGAATATATATGTACGAAATTATATGTTAAAATGTAACGTATTAAATGTTACGTATTAAATGTAATATATAATTATATAAATAATATAATTATATAATATATAAATATAACTTATAAATTATATATAAATTTTGTGTTATGCAATTTCTAAGAAATGAATAAGATATAAAATAAAAATATGAATTTATATATATATATATATATATATATAATATATATATACATATATACATATATATTTATATATATAATATTATGTACATATATATCCATATTTTTATCAGTCTGTATCTAACTTATTGTATGTGTTTGATTTAATTAGATGCTTATGCAACATATCGATTAATTAGAAAAAATGATAGTGACTATATAAATCACTAATTTCATTTTTTATTTCAATTATTAGACGTAATAAGATACTTAAATAAGTAGAATTGTCTGTTACTTCAAAACTTGTGCAATTTGAGAGTTTATATATTGTCATAGGATAATTCATGAATTCAAAATTAACGATAATGAGAGTGTAAGGTCGGTCAATTAAAAATCGAGGTCAATGTTGGAGTCGCGGCAATTTCGCGATTTCATCGGTTGCGTTCCACAGAGAAATGAATTGGCAATGACAGGGAGAAGGCGCCTCGTTGCTTTACGATTTGCATGCGACCTAGTCTCAGCTGATCAAGATGTGGTCATTGGCCCCAGCACCAGTCTCCGCATCGTTTGGCTCATGTGCGATAAGCGGCTGCATTTGATTAAAGTGCCTTGTCTGTTTTGTGACTTCGACTTGATGATTATGCAAATGATAAGGATAAACTAAATTTCTATAGGAAATGTAATATAGGAAATAACTCAATAACATATACCTAATTTTATTTCATATTTAACTTTTCACATTTACTTTTCTAATTTTAATCAATTTCCCTTTCAACTCTCAATATATAGCCATGAAGATTTATTCTTATTGTAAAATTTTTTTTGATACATCTTACTGTACACATCTTACAGTTTAAATAAAATCATATCGATATATTATATATCAAGTTTATTTTGAAAAGCTATTTGAAAATTGTCGTTCTTTTATAAAAAAAATCGAAGTCATATCTCTTTTTCAAAACTAGTCTATAATGTATCTTAATTGAATCATAGTTGGAAAAAATATGTTGTATTATATTTATGAGATTGCTAATAATTTTCTTAAATTAAAATTCAAGATTAAAACAAATTATTTTGTCACATCATCAAATATAACTAACATTAATTTAATGAAATATCATATATTGAATGATTTGTAATCGAAGGAAATCGAGGAAATGATCCAAACTGATGATGTAGAGAGGGATTTCACTTGTGACACTTCTTTGCACGTTAACTCACATATGCATGCGTGTTCCGCTTTCACTCGTATCACTAGTCGTGCCGTCCCTGAAAAATCACGTAATTCGTTACGGTCGGCGAATTCCTACCCAGCAAGCTCGACTAAATCACTGAAAAATAGAGCAGTCTGCAGACATGCTTTTTTACTATTCCAAGCCATCGCAAATAGCAATTTCAATTTCCATCTGTTATTCGACAACCATTTCGATCATGTAATAATTCATTCCGCTTTATCTGCTACATTGAATTCGCCTCTTTGTCGCGTTTAATGCTATGAATTCATTAATTTTCAGCTTATCTATAACATATTTTATAGATTGTAATTTATGTTGCATGTTCGTATTTTCGGTTTTCGATGGCAATCTTTTATTATAAGTAAAATTATATTTTTTAAAGTTATTTGTTAAGAATTTATATTATAAAAAAATGATAATTTAATTTTAATAAAATATAATATTGTTAAAAAAAATACTACTAATTTTTTCTACAAAGAAAATATCAAAATTTGTTTAAATTGAAAAATCTATTAGTAAATTATTATTACTTTTTAGGAAATGTTTAAATAGATAGTGCATTATCTATTTATGCTTTTGATGATCAAAATAATCCTCTGCAGATAAAAATTTACAAAAAAGATTATGTGTTTTGTCTTTCTTTTAATGATAAGAAGAAATATTTATTAAATTTTTATTTACGTTTTTATTTAACAGCGCAACATTAAATATGTGGTAGATCAGTTTTAATATTTATTTACGCGATATGAAAGATTTGCAATATGAGTGAGATAAAACCTAAGTACTCACATTTAATGTTAGATATATAACGCAAATTCCTTAGTACAAGCTTTGTAGAGTTTTCATTAGTTTATTTCAATGATGATCAATGATGTACCCATAAGAGAAAATCTTGATAGAAGGGAGTTGTAACGAAGAAGAAAAAAAGAAATAAGTAATTCTCCGTATAACTTTGGTATGTAATGCTTGTTTTTGTGGCCGGTCAACAGTTGCAGCCAACAGACTCCAGAAATTTATCAATGGAGACCGTTATTACGCGCGCATGAGAGAGAGAGAGAGAGAGAGAGAGAGAGAGAGTACGAGAGAGAGAGAGTGCTTAATAAAACAGGTTAGTAAAAACTGAAGGCCTTGTGAAATCCATTTCAGTTAATGATGTACAATATTTATTAGAATGAACGTTAGGCTCTATCATCATCATTATTTTTTTACAATTTTAATAAAGATATTAAATCATTTACATTAGATAATTTTGTGTATATAATATCACGAATTTTATTAATTTTTTCGATAGAATCATAATGAATTGATATAAATATTGATATAAAATATTGAGTATACAATTTGAGTTAATTAATATTGTATTGAACTGTTTTCGTTTTTTTATGATAAATAATATATTAGAAATAGAAGAAATATTCAAGATTATTTTTAAAGATGTTTTAATTATACAATATCAGCTAAAAAAATCAAGGTTGTGACACACAAAAAATTATAAGACAATAAGGCATAATTGGTTAGCGAATTGACCAATCACAGTTGAAACGTGAAGCAATAACTGTAAGTAATATCCAAAATGTTAATCTGTTTCCTGCTTACGTCTTACTGCTGAAGTTTTTTTGTATGCTATAGCCTTCTGTCAAAAAATCAGTTAAAAACCAACATTAATAAAAAAATGTTGTCATAAATACGCCTTGAAAAAAGCAATACGGTTATTTGATTTTTCATGATTTATGCAATGGAATTATCATATTTTATTATATTTTTAACTTTTACACAAATAAGCACCAAATAAAATTTTGGTACGAATATTTATTTAAGTTTTAATAATGCTTTGAGTTTTTTGTGACATAGATATAGGTACGTCTCTAATTTAAATGTTCAAATTTATCGACGACATATGTAGATATAGATATATTTGTTATTTGTATTTGTTTATTTGAGAGATTTTTAGAAATATATCTTGGAATAAGGAACGTACAGTGATTTGCTTTGGAATTAAATATAACGAAGAAGAGGAAAATTCTTTTACAAAGAATAATTAATGAATTTTTGACATGCCAATTTTATCTTGCGTGTAGAAATTTTGATCTATTTCTAGCATTTCACTATTTTTGTATTATACATGGTTAGTAAAGCAATTATGTAAAAATACCTGATAGTATACTCGAAGGGACATTTATCTTGATGTACTCAAAGGGAGTGTATTCGCATGTAATGTATAGTATATTTGTTATCCTTAAATAGGTCATCGTTGATAAAGGCTTGCTAAATATAGAAATACCAGTCGTCTAGTAGCGATAACAGTTAATGAACTCGCGTTTAAGTCGACCATGACATGCGCCGATCTTTAGATATTTACGGTCTCTCTTACACATTCGCATCATATATCACATATAAACAACGCAATCGTCTAATGTTTACATGATAATGCATTTCACGATACAGAGAATGATTATTAAAATTGAAAAATAAAATCTTACTATAATCTTTGAACCGTAGCTAATGTGTGTAAAATGTAAATTTATAATGTAACATGTATAATGTAAATTATTTTAGAGAATAACATAATTATCTCAAGTTTTTTATTGTATCATTTTCTTGTAAAACTTGATATGCTGTTATTTTATTATCGAATCGTCATAAATTTTTAAAATATTTAAAATATTAGATGCATTGTTAATACGTTTTAAAAGTTTAAAAAAATCTTTAATAATTTTTTGTATAAATGCTAAAATAAATTTTTATTTGTCTCCGTGTAACCGAAGAGTGAACAACTGTTATATTTTATTCTTTTTATTTAACGAAAAAATTATTTGGATCATTTTTGTTCACTTCATCTAATTGTTAAAATTAATATTATATTTAAGCAGTTAACTAATGCGTATGTACGCAAAAATTGCATCAATTCGCTTCACTTTATAAGAATTACTTATTTCTTCCTGGCCTGTAAACTTGGATGAAACCTCTTTATGATATTGACACTATGGTTTATGCACTACTTATGCTGAATTAGAATTATATTAATATTGTTGAGAATGATTTGTAGTAAGTCGAACCGTGTACGGATTTTATACGAATTTTTTACTTTTATATTAAAAATGAACTTATAAACATTTCCATTATTATACTTGCACACCGAGTACTACCGCACTAAGACTCCTACTTCCCCTTACATTTTAGTTTATGTTGCTTTATGTTGCTAAAATAAATGTTAATATCATACAATCAAATAATCTTTTTAATGATTTAATAACTCAACTATCTATTTGATATTATATCTTTTGAGACATTTATGTATGTATTTTAAATATTTTATATCTAATTGTCTTATTTTAAATGTATTGAATGATTTATTTTTATTACATTTTTTTACACAGAAAGGATTTTCTCTTAGAATTTATCTTAAAAGTGGTAATCGTAGAGTAATATGATATTTCGAAGAATTTTATGTAATTTTTTCTGATTTAATTATATTATCACAAATATGAAATATGTATAAATATAAATATAATATATTAAAATATAAAATATGATTTATAAAATATGATAATATATTTGATTAATTTTATTAAACAATATAATTTCAATAATTTTAAAATATGTTAAACGATTTATAATTCTTTTTAAAGAGTAGAATTGCCAAACAGTAATAAATATATAAGTATATAAATATATAAATATATAAATTTCATTTAATATAATATGACATTTTCAACCTCACTTAATTGTTCATGATAATTTTACCATGCAGCCCAGTATTCATTCTTATTTTTATTAAAAAAACATGACTAATCTATACTTATCTATAAATCTTTATTACTTATCTATAAATCTTATATGGCACCGCTAATAAATGGACACGGTGAAATTCAATTTTTCGTAAATAAAATTATCTAGAATAGAATAAAAGACATTATGAGATTAAACCGACAAAATTAGGTTCGAATTGACGAAAGTAAATGAGAGATGTACTTCAACAGTACAATTTTTAGTTTTGTACAAAAATTAATTCAGAAATTTCCTGGAAGATATCTCCCATAATGTAATGATATAATGACAGCTAATCTGTATTAAAATGTAATATATAAATTTTATGATGTTAATTTTAAATATTTTACCTTAAAACAATTTATAATTTGTTTGATAATTTTTATTATGTAATTTTATTATAAAATATTTCTTATATATTTAAAAAATTCCTTTTATTCTCAATAATATTTAATAGATTGCCAAATTATTGCACGTTTATTACTAAACATAACAAAATTTATAACGAATTTTGCAATAAAATATAACGAAAAAATTTTATCATGTAGTAACAAAATATTGTTGGTTTGGAAACTTGTACTGACAATGAGATAGTTTGCCATACATTTACATTATATTATTTGTCATCTATTTTCACGTTTAAACGTTTGATGCAAACATAAACAATATCATATATTAAACATATTAACTACGTGTTATGGAAGTATAAGTATACATCTTTTTACGTAAAGGAAATAAGAATATATAGAATTAAACTTTAATCAGCTGTGTATCAGTTTTACCTCTTCTTTGCTTTGTCTCTATTTCCTGCCTCATAATCGCGCCCACAGGCATGTAGCAACTAATAACTAGAAATTACACGAGAGCCTGGCGTGGATGTTCATTTGATCGACCCAATAACGAATACCCGGCATTTCAACTCGACGACCGCCAACATTTCGCGATCATGGTCGCATAAACGCGGCACAACCCGCTTGTAACGCAGTACGCACAAATTACAGGTGAGTGCAATGGCTACCGTCAGACCCAGTTTACTTAATCAAATTGCAATCGCTTGCGATTGAAAACAGGTGAAGGCCGAATTAACGTCAGAACGTTAATTACGCTCGCATTATGATGAGAAAAGGATCCTCAAGGATGTCGGCGTAAATATAAATCGCGCGCTTGCGTGCATTCACGTGTCGTTTTCGTTACACAAGTAATCCTTCTGCCGCGTAACGTTGGCTGATGGAAGGAACTGCAAGTTCCTTCTCTTAGTTGGTACGATAACGTCAACCTTGAAATGGTCGTCAGTATACATTGCTTTTCCTTTGCGTCCTCCTTGCTTAGGTAGTGTGAAATTCCAGGATACGTGGCATATTATCGCGCACCGTTTATTAAGGTCTCTCTGCGAGAGACTACATCGCTTTACCGGTACTCTATCGATTATGCTGATGTAAATTAACACTAATCTGTGGTTAATTAATTTCCCTTCTGAGTCATAAGCAGAACTATAATGTGAAAAGAGACATTCAATCGATCATCAATCAAACTCGATTAACGATTTCGTATTACTTATGACGCGAGGTTCTCGAGTATCTATAGACTAAAATGATTGAACTCCCCATTTCATACTAAGTCTTCAAAGAAATCTTTCTATACTGTTTTTTGAGAATTATATAATTATCGCTCATTATTTCTTCTGAACAAGACAGGAATTGAATTTTCGAATATCTCACAGGATGTTACAGCAAAAACATATTGTATTGTTCCAGAATCAAATAGACCATTCTCAAACAGTCGAGAAGAATCTCACTATAGAACGATATCGCGGAACGCAATGCAGTTAGTTTACGCGTTGTGCGATTATGCGTTCCGAAAATAGCTAAGCGCCAGTAATCATGAATCGTTGTTTCATGGGAGATAATCATTCCGTTCTATCTGCCCATGCTGGTGTAACATGCGAATCATCATTCCTTTTTTTATTCGACGATTCCAGAATTTGCAATGCTATTGCACTCGGGACTACGTCCCCGTTCGAAGTGCATGAAACTGACGGCCTATCTTTGAACATTCATTCGTAATAACACTGGTTAACCTGTGCGAAACAACACCCTGCAGGCATTTGCGTAACATCACGCGCGAAACAGACATGATTCCGGCAAATGGCAATTCGCAGAACAATTATATAAGAATATCTTATCTGAATACCGATGGCTATCTAATTATTCAGAAATAGCGTTTATTATTTTTAGTCGTTTTTTTTAAATTATAACTTATAAAGAAATTTAATAATAATATAATTAATTTATATTTACTGAAGATATTTATAAATAAAATATGATACATCTAATATGTTGTCTCATATTTTATTTTTTGATACAATTTACGAATACTTTTAATTCTCTACATACAGGTTATATTTAAATTAAATTTGTGAAATTCCATAAATGTTTTGATAATAATTATAAGGTTGAAATATTCTACTCGAAATATTGGATAAAAATATATGAAATACTGTGTATGTAATATATTCAACATTCTTTACCGTAAAACATACATTCTTTCTTTTGGCAGTGCAACAAAAATGTAGGTCAAAAATATTTAAGAATCGGACGATTCAAAGTGCAGCAAAATATATATATTGAAGAAACTTGTGTGACATTTTTCCATACCTATCTGCGCAATGCATCGCGGGAATCATGTTTGAAGTCACGACGAAACCGTATCCTTCAAAGGTACGTCGAGTTTTAATGATCGCAGCGAAGCAAAGTATGGTCGTGGTATGTAAACGATATTCCAAAGTAATTTTAGTCGTCGCGAGTAAAATTGGTAGCCGTACCGGTCTCGATATTAAAAATGTTATCATATGGAAAGGACTTTATATCCCCCTGAAATATTTAAGATACTCGCATTTCATAAGCGAACGAAACTCTATTTGATCTAAACGACTTTAATTTTAATGAAACATATTCAAACAAATAATGTAATCATAAAAATAAGAATTTTTTATTAAATTTATTTTAATTTAATTTATCAGACATAATTTAACAGACTGAAGAATAAAGTAATAATATTAACGAACATATTAACAATAAAAGTATCTTTTAGTAATTAAATTTTTTAATTTTGAAGAAATTATTTTTATTTTTATTTTTTTCATAAAATTAAGAAACATAATAATTGTAAATTTTACTTTATAGAAATCTTTTTTTACATCTTGAACTTTTCAAATCTGATCGTAGAGTCTGTATGCACAGATCTATCACGATCGCGGAAGTAATTAGTAAAATTATTGAGATAATTCTCTGGTCGACAAAATATTGGCGGATCGAAGATAATAATGCCACGAGTCTTGAAAATAAGAAGTATGCACGAAAGGAACCTCAGATCATATCGAAAGAGGGAACGTTTTACCCTCGGAGATGCAATCGAGGAATTTCGTTTAGGAGAATACTAACGATACTAACGAGTCGTTTCAGCCGAATCAAGGAGAGTCAGCTGGCAGAGAGCTTTGCTCTCTTGTCTTGCACGACGAGGTAAACGGTTTCGCAGAAACCAGCGGCTATCCGGTTGCGCAAGATTGCGATTACTCTTTGGTTAGACTCTCGACTCGTTGCTGTATATCCCGCACGATGGTACCGTACGATGGAATAGCCGCATACCGTCGTACACATTGTGCACACAGCTATGCGTGGAACAGCTACCTGTAGCGACTCATTTACCAGTTCGACATTGCTCGATATTTAGTCTCAGATACATCGAGCACAATTTAAAATTAAAGCGAAAAGCTATAAAATAGAAAAAGTTATATGATAATTTTTACAGACTCTGTATTTTAAATGAAAATATTTAAAAATTTTATATTTTAAATTTTTGATCAAATTTATTAAATTTAACGAATAAACAAAATTCAGTTATTAATTATTTAATTTATAATTGAAAATTATCTCAATCCAGTCTTTTAATTACTCTTATATTTCGTCAGATTAGTTTTAGTTGGCATTACTGATGTATACTATCTCAGAAATTTGAAACATTCGTACATAAATTTTAAATAAAAACACTATTCTTTATTGATATAATTATTTTATTAAAATTATATCAACTTTTATTTTTGAATATATATTGGAATAAAATTTATGATTGAATATAAACTTTTGTACATTTACAATATTAATAATTAAAGTTAAAATTAATTCTTTATACTCGTGTGAGATTTCTAGGACATCCCCACCTTACAAAGTTAAATATACTAAATATGAATGCTATTTATACACATTTTTTGTAAAAATTATTTTACAATTAAAAAATTATTTTTTTATTTATCTGTATTTAAAAAAATGTACAAAATATCAATTTTTACTCAATTATGAATTATTAAAGGAAACAATATTAAAAATTAAGATAATAATGTTGCAGCGACAGAAATCCTACCTAATAATGTTTAAATAATGTTTAGAATTAAACTTTTTTCCAAAATTAGAGATGCTTCAAATTTTTGAATGGTAATATAAATATATTATTGTTAATATACGAGTACATAATTTTATGTACTATGTGCATATATTTTTATATTATTTATTATGTAATATGTATAAAGTTATTTAAGTATAGAAGATTTTAAGCTATCATTTAGAGATCTCAACGGACATAAATGCGCCACGTAATGTCGTCACGCTGTTATCTTTTGACTGCAATATAGGCGCGTACCTTCTCGTCCGTCGACTGTCGAGTCGTTGCGAAAGCAACTTTACGCGACTTATTTTCAACGTGCTCATTTGCGCCGCATATGTTCGCCCGCCCGTGAAGAATATTAGCTTCCACGTCGAGTAGAAGTGCGCTGTGAATTCATACGTAGGTATCTATGTTGCTAGAATTCATTACATTCCAACTGTATGTGTAACATACCAGCACTAAATTTCTATTTTCGTATGACTACTATTGATTAATTGCTAGGTAGACAATGTGCTAGTTTGTCATATTGTACGAAATAATTTTATGTAATTTATTACAAGATATTATATTTCTTTAATTTTCTATATTATCTTACAAATTAAAAGTTCGTTACATATTTTTATATTGTAATAATTTGTATTATGTATCAACTTCATAATCTCCGAATTTTCGGTTCGGAAATAAATACAAATACAGGAAAAAAATACAGATTCTATAAGTATTTTATGCGTATTGAACATAATATTTCTTTGAATAATTACATGCAAAACATATCATATAATTGTAAATTTATATTAAATGACGTTAGTAAATAAAAACATGTTTAAAATAGATATAATTTATTACAAATTGTAAATCATGGATTGATGTATCGATCATAGTTGCAATGGACATAGAGAATTGCATAATATTCGGACTTTGTATTTGAATATTTTTTTTTCGCTGATTTACTGAACCTTGGATATTTTATACATTCATTAATGATAATTTATAATAAAATGTTGAAGATCATAGAACCATGCAAATTCATTCAGATGATTATGTTAATTTAATTTTAATTAAGCTTGAAATAGCATAATTATTCGTTATTTACATTTTGTAATAAATGCTAATAAATACATAAACATAATTACACGACAGTAAAAGTATATATTTTTGTTATTCTCTGCACATACATAACAAAAGATATTTTATTTGTACTGCATTATTATTAATATGCTTTTTCCTTTAAGAAAACTCCTGCTTTTTTGTTTACTAAAGCCATCTTTGTGATGTCAGAAGTGAGAAAAATACATAAAGAAAATTCTTGCAAATTATATTAAAATATGAGGATTGTTTAATAAAACAACATTTGCAATCGATAAAATAGAATTATAAAAACATACTGTAAACTTTCCTTGTGTTCCAGTAATCAACAAATAATCATATATTTGAAATTGAATTATATCTAACTAGAAAACAAAACAGGCTATATGACAGTTGTCGAATTGAAATAAATATTTTATTCTATTCCGAAATAAAAGGAGAGTTTTCGATATATTTTACAAGTGTACTCTATCAAATACAAACATTGTATTTGAAAAATATTTTTATTTTAATATATTTTTTATAAGAATTTTTATTATATAAGAATTTTTATTAAATATGTTTTCTCGTTTCTCTCTGACGTCATCAATCTGAAAATCGGTGGTAAGTGATCAGGAGCCTTAAAAGATGGAAAAAAATAAAGGAACAACATAGGAAAATTTTTCACACAATTTTTGATGATGGCATATTTTGCATACAACGTGGCAACACGTTGATGCGTCTACCAAGCATTGCGACAACCAAGGAACAATTACGGTTAAACGCGTCGAATAATTACACGATTATCGAACCGATGATTACCGGGCAATCAAGGTGGTCGAGTTCTTGTTCGCGGCTTGCAATTTCGCGGCGTGAGCAAAGCAGAGAAATGGAGAACGAAGATTTCGAAGGTCGGGAGTGGCCACGAAACCGGTGCTGTTCTCACGACAATTTCATTCTGCGAAGAACGTATTAGTTGACCCATGTTTTACATATTCATAGAGGTTTTGCATAGCAACATGCATATGATAAGTAAGCGGTATAGTCGGAGATTAATGTCCACTGTGTGTCTGCATGATCCTACAGACGTAATAACAGCTGAAAGAACTTTGCAGACTGTGCAAAAACAATCATTGCACTTGTAAAAACATAGGATATTATTTTTTTTTAATAAAAGTGAAAAACGTGGTCTTATCTCATGAAAATAAATTTTTAATTTTACAACAATTGTAGATTCCAGTTATCACTTGCAATACGCTTTTTTTGTGTAATATTTTTTTATCTTTTTTTTAATGATGATCAGTTTCTATAGCACCTTATTTTTTATTATATATCTTATTTTTTATTATATATATATATATACTCTTTTACATTATATATATATATATATACTCTTTTATCTTAAGAATTTAATATATTTGAACAATGTAGTTAAGTAATTATTAAAATTTGTATAATTTTATTTGTATTAAATGCATATTATTAGAAGTTATCTTATTGGAAAGAATTCAAATAAAATTCAAATAAAGGTCCCTAAAATAAATACATTTTTCTAAGATTTGTCATAAGATTGGAATAAATGTCAATGTGTGATTAGATTTTTATAACCATAAATAATCGATGCTGTTATTATGGAGATCGAGTAATGTCGTAAATATTAATCATTAGTAAATCCTTGCTAAGATATTGAGATTGTAATACCATTCTCTTTAAAAACTCCACCTCTATATTATATTTTTATATAATGTCAACTATCGATAGAAAAGATCCGATTAAACTTATCACAAGTGTAAGTTGATTTTAGTAATAATATTAAACTTGTATTATTATTCGTATCGAATAAATGATATTTATATCAACAAAATTAAATTTATGAGTTTGCGAAAATCAAATTTATGTAAATTAAGTTAGTAACAAGAAAATTAAGTTTGTGATGAGAAAATTATGTTTATAGAGCATAGTATTTGCATCAAAAGCGAGAATTTCTGTAATTATGTCACAGATTTGATTTATAAAATACGTTTATATATCTATTATTTTCAAAAGACTTTCATGTATTTTCGCTTTAATATGATTAATCGAAACTAATTATGCATTGATTTTAGAAATTTAGGTAATATTTTCAGTGTGATAAAAAGATAATGAAGAAAGAGAAAAGATCAAGATATCAATCTTCACTTCGAAAGTGACACCATTCAAAAACATGATATTCGAATATTATTATAAATTAATTAAGTATATATTATTCTATTAATCTTCAAAAAAATTGAACTAATTTAGTTTTATAAATAATCATTAAAATTGTTACAACTCAAAAAGAGACGCTTCTTACAAATTGTAAAATCAAAATGACAAAAATAACAATTGATCATGTTAAGAATATATTCCTTTTTGTCGATATTATTTGATTAATCAATAACTTTCTATCAAATTGGAAAACAGATTTTCCTCTTTTCTATGAAACTTAATTATTTTTAATTGTGTTTTTTAAAGTAAGGGAATGATATCTAAAACAAGACCAACATACGTAATTGTAATGTCATGAATAGCGGTAAAGAAAAGTAAATCACAAAAAATTATTTCGGTATTCGAGAAATCATCTTTGTTGAAACCCTTGAAAGTAGACGATTTCGTATGCAAAGAACGTTTCGGAGTTTCGTCAGATAAAAAGAAACGAGCAAATATGTATGCGCTGATGATTTTATGAGCAGAGGTATATTCTTGGAAGACAAAGTAAAATACTAATGATGTAATGTTATCAAATATTATAATATACAAAGTTTAAAATAAGCATGATTTATAAATAACGTAATTTGTGTGATAATAAGATGATGTTATAATAATTTAAATAAATAATTATAATATAATAAATTAAGCAAATTTAAAACATTTAGAATAATATAATAATATACAACGTAATCTAAACATTTTAAATTTATAATTAAGAAAATTTCGTTTTAAATTCTTATTCTATTTTAAATGACAACATTTTAAATTATTTTAACAAAGATTATTTCTATAAAAAAATATGTATAATATATGTATAGAGAAATTTTCTCTTGTTAATAAAAAAAGCGAACATTTTTACAAAGAAGAACAAAGAAGGTAACTTTGAAGAAGCGGTAAGCAGAACGAATTATACGTCGAAAAGAGGGAGTCTTTTCCGGTGAAAGGACGTGCAAGAAGACAAGGATAACACAATGGCTTTGACTACAGGAACTAACCGGAAGCAACATAAGACACCGGATCCCATACAAATGCCCAATTAATGTACCCGCTTATAGGTCTTCGTAGTCTGCTAGGGATAAATGCGGTACTGGTGAACTTCATCTACTATTCCGACGTGTATGAGGCATCATTCGTATCCTTCGTATACGTCCTTAACGATGATACTTGGCTCTCGCAGTCGCGATCCACGATTTATGGCGTCATTTGTTCTCACCGGCGGTTGTGCGATCGCGAGGAAGATATTTGGTGGTCATGAGGGTGACAAGGGTTTCCATGAAATGTATGTTAGTCTCTGGTAGAGGATTTCAGAATGGGAATTCGGCTCTTTCAAAGCTTCATAAAATTCATTCTGACAAAATTAATTTTGCTTGATTGTTTATAAAAATTTCTTGAACAGAACTACTTATTGTTAGGCCTTTTATATTCGCATACGTTTGTTTACAATGGTATGAATGAATGAATATATTTTCGTAATAGAAAATGATTCGTTTATTTAAAAATTAAATTGTTAAAACAGATGTGTCATTCTTAATAGAAATGTGTTTTATAAGAAACATGTGTTATTTTCTAATTGTAAGTAGAAAATTGAATATACTCGTATGATAGTAAATGTGCTGTGGAATAAAATGCTGAACTTTAATATAATATTGCAAATTATGTTATGCATGTTGAAATGAAAAATAATACTCTGGTTTCCCAACAAATAATTTAAACGAGAATGAGGACAGTTATACAGGCTACACTATGCATATGCTAAGACAGTTTCGTTCGCAGGTGCCTTCTCTAACTGACTCGTTTATCACTGTCTATGTATTAATCACTGTGACAGGATTGGTTTGTATTTTCATTGGACCGCAAGTTTGCATCACTGCATTATGACTACTGTCCATAAATGTCACTTCATAAAATAAAACAATAATTGTCTCCTTTGTAATTCCGTATATCGTAAAGTGTATTTACAGTTTTACTCTTGCAATCATCAAAGTGTTTGCTAATCGGAATTCCAAGCTGTCTATAAATCGCTACCTATCTCTGACGTCATTTCCTGGGAACTTCGTCTGCGACATACTAATGACCGCATAATTGTGATCAAACGCGAGGTGGATACACCTGTCGACACATCGGTTGCCAGATTGGCTTCAAGATGTGTGAATTTCTTTCAATTCCCGATTTAATAATTTATTTTTAAGCGTTCTGATCATAATTTATCAGTATTTTAATTCATTTTAATAGATCTTGTTTTTTTTTAATTCTATTTAAAAAATTTTAAATCATGTTTTTATAAAATTCTTTTTCCTCTACAGATAGTTATCTTCATAACTTCATAAATGCTTCATAGAGAGCTAATCCGTAGCTTATTCTACGGATAGAAAGCAGTTCATGCGTCTGGCATATGTGGATCTGTAAGTGAATTAAACGCTATCAATTCTCATTTCTTGAAAGAAACACGTGGCCTAAAAGCTGTATCGCTAAGAGGGCGAGAATATTCCTGGCGAGGTTATGCACTACACAGTGAATACGAAACCAGCAATGAGACAAATCTAATCCTCCTTAGTGGCAAGAAGCCAGGTTTAATGATTATTAATAATCAGTATTCATAGAAAAGCAAACGATTACGCTATTCGAGAAAAATGTTTTTAATTAAAACTCACGTTTTGCAAACTTTCTCTTCCTCTGAATAGCTTTAGGTATAGCCGTAAAAAGTCACCATAAGAGATAATCTCGAGATACGTTTTGCAGATATTCCAGCAAGCTTTAAAGTGAATGTTCCAAATTTAAGTCGGCTACCGAGATAATGAGAATTTCTTAAAGATATATCCTGATGTGTACATTTTATATTTTCAGTGATTTTAAATTTACCTTATATATTTTGATTTTTTTAGTTAGCTAATATAAACTATTTATAATTTTAAAATAATTTTAAAATAATTAAAATACAAAAAAATTCATTTATCGATTTTTTATTCGAGTTTCGATCTTGGAAATTATATGGTTAAGTTTTTAATATATTCTATCTATACAACAGATAATTTTATCAGATACGATTAAATCATATTTGATTATGCAATTTTTTCTAAAATTGAAAGTAATATTCCTTGGACACAGTTAAGGATTATTTGACGACTTCATTGTCATTTTTGCAGCATTTTTAATTTTGAAGTTCCATTCGGATGTAACTCGGATAACTCAGGAGCTTCGACAGAAAAAGCTTTAGTCTTAAAAATTAACTCTAATGAAAATTAAAGAGCATTGCGCTTTCGGCACGATACGTATGCAACAACTCATTCTTCTGCTGCATTTCGAAACGTCTTCCAACGCGAAATTCTAATGCTCCCTCCATTTGCATGCATGATCCTAATCTCGCGTTGGTCTTTTTTTCCGGCCTGTAAGAGTGTTGGTTCATTCGCAACGTCTCGCACTTCGGCGCATTGTGCCGCGAAATCGAGTAAGGAATGGCGTGGAAGGTTGCTGGTTGCATATCGGAGCACGACGATCGATTTGAAATGCCTTGCTCGGAAATTCGTTGGAAAACTTATCACGTTTCGCAGGCTGCGATTTAATTGCACAAGTTGTGAATGGGCCCGTGAGATGCATAGAAGGAGATCGAATCGAACACAAGTGACCGCATTGGTCACCGGTTGGCCACAAGCATTTCGTTTGTGGAAGTCAGACACCTGTTTGTATCGAATAAACGCTTCCTCGCGGATGCGAGTAAGTTATCATTAACACTGACTAATTGTACGGAATGTAAACAAATTGCTTTTTATCAGTGAAGCTAGTAAAAGCAACATTATATTAGCAATAATTTTCCGATACTGACTTTAATAACGATAAAATTTAATATAATCTATATCTGATATTCTTATCGTACATAAATATGTTATAAATTGCATTTTACTCAACTTGTAAGATTACTTGTACACACACACACACACACACACACACACACACACACACACACACAAATGGTATAAATATACAAAATTTATTCAGTTATTTTAAATTTTATGAACATTTTACGTAAGATGAATTTAGAACTGAAAATTGAATAGTGCATTAGTTTCTGTGGGAAACAAACTAATAGTAATTACATTAATATTATAATACTTCTCACTCAACAATGGAAATGTAATATAATACATATTGTACATAATAATTACATAGTTAAATAGGAAATTGTAACATTGATATAATATTACTGTTAGTTTGTATTCTCTTTGTGTTACTTTTTACATAAAAACGTGTTTAAATTACATATATATCATATCTTTCGAAAATTCTAACTAATAATCGAACAATTGTGCAAACCATTTTGTGCCAGCATGAAAAGCTGCATGGTACTTGTAATTTATAATGACTTCTATAATATTATTATGTTCGTTTATTATGCAGATCTTATAAAGCTCGATCGATAGACTATGCGCAATACTTTGATGCACGTATTCCGCGACGACGTGCTGCAGACATCCTAACGGAATATTCGGTGCGATGCAAACATTCCAGCAGGCGCGATCTGCATCTCATATCCGCCTGCATGATCCGACGTTGCGTCTAGTATCTAGTTTGCACGTGAATTACATTACAAATGCAGTTACAGAGACCAGTGACTTCATATCTTATTTTGTTCCCACGTTAATAGCCTTAAACGTGATTACAATAAGCTCAACAGACGTCCTAATGACATAGGATTAGTTATATATCGTTATAGTTATATTATACAGATATTTTGCATATATATATATATGTGCGTGCGTGTGTGCGTGCGTGCGTGCGTGCGTGCGTGCGTGCGTGCGTGCGTGCGTGCGTGCGTGCGTGCGTGCGTGCGTGCGTGCGTGCGTGCGTGCGTGCGTGCGTGCGTGCGTGTGTG
>Ga0157363_1000989_pt1 | contig 22844 bp, 16 predicted proteins | sample AttsexASBM1_FD_111477 | JGI IMG/M metagenome (GOLD analysis project Ga0157363, IMG submission 111477) | Fungus gardens microbial communities from leaf cutter ant in Ribeirão Preto, State of São Paulo, Brazil - Atta sexdens ASBM1 | ecosystem: Host-associated > Fungi > Mycelium > Unclassified ... | reverse complement strand
TTCGGAAGGCTCAAGGACTGGCGGCGGGTCGCAACCCGCTATGACAGATGCCCGACCGCCTTCTTCTCAGCCATCTGCCTCGCTGCAACCATCATGTTCTGGCTATGAGTCCTGAGCCTAGAAAAACATTACCTTTCCAGCCGGGACGGCGAGATCTACTTCGCTCTCCTCACAGATTGGACGGACTCTCCCACAGAAAGCCGGAAAGATGATCAGGATCTTCTTGATGTAGCCACCCGGGAAATCGCGCGCCTGAATCGGACATATGGCGCCGGCTCTGCCGGTACAAGATTCCTTCTTCTCCATCGCAAGCGTCTTTGGAGCATAAGCGAAGGAAAATGGATCGGATGGGAACGCAAACGTGGTAAATTACACGAACTGAACCGTCTTCTTCGTGGCGCCACCAACACCAGTTTTCTGAACCTCTCCGATCAGCACATCCCCCAAGACGTACGGTATATCGTGACCGTGGATTCCGATACGCGCCTGCCACATGAGGTTGTCAGGCGTCTCGTCGGGAAGATTGCCCATCCCCTTAATAATGCCCGTTTCGATCCAAAAGAAGGACGCGTCACGGAAGGATACGCGGTTCTTCAGCCTCGCGTTACGCCTTCATTGCCCGAAGCGCGACAAAGCACTCTTTTCCAGAGAGTATTTTCAAGCCCCAATGGAATAGAGCCCTACACGGCTGCTGTATCAGACCTGTATCAGGACATGTTCGCGGAAGGGTCTTTTGCGGGCAAAGGCATTTACGAGATTGACACTTTTGAAGCGGCCCTAGCTGGCAGAGTTCCGGATGGGACACTTCTCAGCCATGATCTCTTCGAAGGCGTATTTGCGCGCGCTGGCTTGGTGACCGACATTGAGGTTATTGAAGAATATCCCACTGACTATCTGGTCTCTGTAACGCGGCTCAACCGCTGGGTTCGCGGAGATTGGCAGCTTCTTCCATGGATATTCTCATGGATGGGTCACTTTCCGACCATTGGAATAAAAACGCGCCCCCTTACAGGCATCGCGCGCTGGAAGATGCTGGATAATCTACGCCGCAGTCTTTCGGCCCCGATGGCTATTGGCGCCCTGTTCGTAGGCTGGTTTCTTGGACTTCATAACGCAGCGGTCTGGAGCCTCTGCATTGTCTCAACAATCGCCATCCCTGCAGCGTTGCCTCTTCTGGTTGATATTATCAGGCGCAGAAGAGGAGAAACATTTCGCAGTTATTTTTCTCTTTTGACAGTCGACCTCAACCGTACGGTGCTGACCACGGCTCTTTGCTTTGCGTTTCTCGCTGACCAGGCGTGCCTTATGGGGGACGCGATTATCCGAACATTGGGGCGGGTCTTCGTTACTCGTAAGCATCTTCTTCAATGGGTTACGGCCGCTCAGGCTACAGAAGCTCCTCGTGAGCAGATGCAGGGATATTTCCGGCAGATGAGCGGAGCGGTCCTGACTGGCCTTTTGGCCGTGGGCGTTATGTTTGTGACCGGGCCCTCGGTCTGGATCATCATTCTTCCGTTTGCAATAGCCTGGTGCCTGTCACCGGCGATTGCATGGAAAGCCAGTCAGTATCGTGCCTCTGCCCGCAGACTTGAGGCGACCGACGCGGAAACCGTTTTCATGCGAATGCAGGCACGGCGGACATGGCGATATTTTGAGACATTCGTCTCCGCCGCCGATCATATGCTGCCGCCAGATAATTTTCAGGAAACGCCTACCCCTCTTGTTGTGCACAGAACGTCCCCCACCAACATGGGACTTTACCTTCTGTCCGTTGTCGCCGCATGTGACTTTGGATGGATCGGCGTAGCGGACGCGACGTCCCGTCTGAGTTCTACCCTCGGGACAATGCTGCAGCTTCCACGCTTCAGAGGCCATTTTTACAACTGGTACAGCACGACTGATCTTTCCCCTCTTCCACCCATTTATGTGTCCACAGTGGATAGTGGCAATCTGGCTGGTCATCTGATTACTTTGGCGGGTGCCTGCGAGGAATGGGTTCAGAAAGGACGAAAATCCGACACCTGGCGCGAAGGTTTGCGAGATACCTTGAACCTGGCGCTTGAAGAAGCAGCCTCAGGAAATGGCATCTTCCGATCCGCTGAACTCCAGCAACTTATTGAAGCCCTTCTTCAGGACATGAAGGATGGCCATGCCAGTCAGATCACACTTGCCTACAGAGTACAGATGCTGGTGAGTTAGGCAGAAGAGCTGGCGCATCTCCTGCAAAGACGTGCCATGGCCGGAAATGCTGGAAAAGGGACGACCGCGACCGGGGCTGAGAACCTTCTTTTCTGGCTGCACGCTGCGCAGAATTGCATACAGAGTGAACGAAGGGATCTCGACGACAATCCTTTACTGCATGACGAGCTTCGTAAAATTGCACAAATCGCAAGGACTACGGCTCTGGAAATGGAGTTTGGTTTTCTCAGAAAATCCGACCGGAAATTACTTTCCATTGGGTTTGCCGTGAATGAAGGTACTCTGGACAACAACTGCTACGACCTTTTGGCGTCAGAAGCTCGGCTCGCTGTCTTTTTTGCGATCGCAAAGGGCGACATTCCTGCCTGGGAATGGTTTCGTCTGGGAAGACCCCTTGCCTCGGTCGCCCATGGAGAAGCTTTGGTTTCCTGGTCGGGGTCAATGTTTGAATATCTTATGCCCTCCCTGATCATGGCCGCGCCATTCGATAGTCTTTTAGAAGAGACCAGCCGGCAGATTGTCCGTCGCCAGATTGAATATGGCCAGTTCTGCGGTGTGCCCTGGGGCATTTCGGAATCAGCCTATAACGCCCGCGATCTGGAGTATAATTATCAGTATTCCGATTTTGGCGTCCCTGGATTGGGGATGAAAAGAGGACTGGCGCAAAATCTGGTTATTGCACCCTATGCCACTGCCTTGGCTGCAATGGTTGATGCGCGGCTGGCCACGGAAAACTTCCGGGCCTTGCAGGCTGCGGGAGCCCAGGGAAATTATGGATTTTATGAAGCCCTGGACTACACAAAAGTGCGTCTGCAATCGAACCAGACCGTCGCAATCATTCATTCGTACATGGCCCACCATCAGGGCATGTCCATTCTCGCAATAGCTGACACCGTGCTGAAAGGACTTATGCGAACCCGCTTTCATGCGGAGCCTATTATAGGAGCAGCGGAACTGCTTCTGCAGGAGCGTGCGCCAACAGGCGGCGCTATTACGACCCCCCTGAAGGAAGAAGAGTTTGCCCCTGCAGCGTTGACTGTACAGGTGCAGTCTGGCGGCCGTCATCTGCATACAGCGGACACGAATGCCCCTGTTACTCATCTCCTTTCAAATGGACGATACAGCGTGATGCTGACGGCCGCTGGATCCGGATACAGCAAGTGGAGCGATCAGGCTGTGACGAGGTGGAGGCAGGACTCTACGCTCGATAACTGGGGGACCTACATTTACCTTCAGACGGCAGGAAACAGTCACTTCTGGACCGCAGGTTTTCAGCCATCTGGATCCAAGGCTGAAAGCTACGACGTCGAATTCCGGGAAGATCGTGCAACCTTCACGCGTCAGGACAATAAGTTCACGACAACGATGGAAGTTCTGGTGTCAGCGGAAGACGATGCAGAACTTCGTCGTATTTCCGTCCGAAACGTCAGCACCTCAACCGCTGAGGTCAGCGTCATGTCCTACATGGAACTTGCGTTGTGCCCGCCTGGTATGGATATCAGCCATCCTGCCTTCGCCAAGATGTTTGTTCAGACAGAGTATCTTTCTTCATCCAGAGCAATCATTGCTACAAGACGGAAAAGAAATCCGTCTGATGCGGAGATCTAGGCAGCGCACCTGATCGTTGGTGGCGATGATCTCTCCATCGAAACTGATCGGGCGAGATTTATCGGCCGTGGGAAGGATTTACGACAGCCTGGTGCAGCCATGGAGGCAGGTCCTCTCTCCGGCTCCACCGGGACCGTGCTTGATCCCGTTTTCTCTGCCCGGTGTAAGCTGACAATTCCCTCACGCTCCACTCGGCATGTGTCATTCTGGACAATTGTTGCATCAACGCGCGAAAAACTGATCCAGAGTATCGAGCGTCACCGGAATGATGCGGATCTTGATCGTGCCCTGACCCTGGCCTGGACGCATGCTCAGGTTCATTTACGCCATCTCGATATCCAGCCCCTACAGGCAGACCTGTTTCAGAAACTGGCCGGATATCTGCTGTTTCCTGGCGCCACCATGCGCTCCTCTGCTTCCCGTATCAAACGCGGCGCGGGTAAACAGTCAGATCTCTGGGGACAAGGCGTTTCTGGCGATTTGCCAATCCTGCTATTGATCATCACTGAGAACGAGGATTTCGACCTTGCCCGAAGCGTTCTCACGGCACACGAATACTTAAATTATAAAGGTTTGGCTTTTGATCTCGTCATTTTGAATGACCATCCGGCGTCTTACGCGCAGGATCTGCAACATGCTCTGGAAGCTCTTGTTCGTTCCGCCGGAAAAGCAGGCACTGTTCGTCTTCTCCGCGGATCGCTCATGTCAGACACGGTCAGGGACCTTCTGTTCTCCGTGGCTTATGTCGTGCTGACGGGTAAGGGAGGAAACCTGCAACATCAGCTGACCCAGATGGAAATAAAGCAACGCGCGAAAGTCGTACAGCTCCCCATACGCCCATGCCGGGTTTATCATGGGCCGCTGGAAACTCTCCGAACACCTGAGCTTGAGCTGCCAAATGGATATGGAGGCTTTACAGCCAAAGGGAAGGAATATGCCGTCATCATCCGTGGGAAAGTGCGCCCCCCTGCCCCTTGGATCAATGTTATTTCCAGTCCTCATTTTGGTTTTCAGGTCTCGGCAGAAGGCATCAGTTACACATGGGCCGAAAACAGCAAGGAAAACCAGCTGACGCCTTGGTCTAATGATCCGGTCATTAACCCAACTGGTGAAGCTTTTTATTTATGTGATGAGGAAAGCCGACAGTTCTGGTCGCCTGTAGCTGCTATTTGCTCTGATGACAATGCTGTTTATGTTTGCCGACATGGGCGTGGATACAGTCAGTTTGATCGCCATGCGAACAATATTGCCACGACACTTCTCCAATATGTTCCGCTTGAAGATCCGGTAAAAATTTCCAGACTGAAACTGACCAACACGTCCTCTCGGACACGGACTTTGAGAGTTACAACCTACACGGAATGGGTATTGGGGCAGTCTCGCAGCACGACCGCACCCTTCATTTTTACAGAACAGGATGCTGACAGTGGCGCTCTGTTCGTCAGGAATAAATGGGGCGAGACGTTTGGTGACCGGGTCGCGTTTGTGGATCTGGCCGGTCAGCAAACTTCGAGCACGGATGACAGAGGCACATTCCTTGGTCGAAATGGCACTCTTTCCGCCCCTAAAGCCATTGTTCATGGGGGGCCCCTTGAAGGCATCGTCGGAGCAGGAATTGATCCATGTGCAGCCTTGCAGACTGTAGTTACCCTTGAACCGGGAGAAAGCACCGAAATTGTCTTTCTGCTAGGCCAGGGTCAAAACTCAGACCATGCCCGTCAGATTGTTCGCCGGTATAGAAGCGCAGATCTGGATACGGTTCTGGAGGAAGTGCATCGCAGATGGGACACGATAACGGGGGTCGTTCAGGTCCATACGCCTGATCGCGCCATGGATCTCATGCTGAATGGCTGGCTGCTGTATCAGTCCCTTTCCAGTCGCATCTGGGCACGGGCAGGCTTTTATCAGGCCAGCGGTGCTTATGGCTTTCGAGATCAGTTGCAAGACGGAATGTCGCTCGTTCTGGCCGCTCCTCAACTGGTGCGGGAGCACCTTCTTCGGGCGGCTTCCCGACAGTTTCCAGAGGGGGACGTTCAACACTGGTGGCTCCCTCAGAAAGGCAACGGTGTTCGCACAAGGATTTCTGATGATTGCGCCTGGCTTGCCTATACAGTCGCGCATTACGTTCGCGTCAGTGGCGACATAACCGTTCTGGATGAGGAAATTCCGTTCCTTGAGGCGCCGGTTTTGGCTGAGGGAGAGCACGAACGCTTCCTTCAGCCCGCAATAACAGAGGAGATGGCGTCTCTCTATTCTCACTGTGTCCTGGCTCTCGATCACAGTTTGCAAAGAGGAATTCATGGTCTTCCGCTCATGGGAACCGGTGACTGGAATGACGGAATGAACCGTGTCGGCGAAGCAGGCCGCGGGGCAAGTGTCTGGCTGGGCTGGTTCGTTCACGCCACCTTGTCGGCCTTCCTCCCACTCGCTCAGGCTCGACAGGATACTAATCACGTCGTGAAGTGGACACGGATCATGAAGGAACTTGAAGCCGCACTGGACGCAGCCTGGGATGGGGCTTGGTATCGGCGTGCCTATTTTGATGACGGCAGCCCTCTCGGTAGTAATGCAAACAGTGAGGGCCGCATTGATGCCATAGCTCAGTCCTGGGCCGTGATTTCAGGAGCCGGATCTGCTGAACGGGCAAACCAGGCCATGCAGGCCGTTCAGGAACAGCTTGTTGACCTGAACCAGGAGATCATCATGGTTTTGACGCCGCCTTTTGATGCGTCAGAGCCCGACCCGGGCTATATTCGAGGCTACCCGCCAGGTATTCGGGAAAATGGCGGTCAATATACCCATGCAGCTCTATGGACAGTTATGGCAACTGCTCTTCTTGGGGAGGGCGATGCGGCGCATGACATGTTTTCAACGCTCAATCCCATTCATCACTCCCGGGATCAGGAGGCAGCAGACCGCTATAAGGTCGAACCCTATGTCGTCGTCGCGGACATTTATTCCTCCAGTCCGCATGTCGGGCGTGGCGGATGGTCTTGGTACACTGGATCGGCAGGATGGATGCAACGCGTTGGAGTTGAGACGTTGCTAGGTGTCCACATCGAAGGGAATATGTTGTCACTCAAGCCGTGCATCCCTTCAGAATGGCCATCCTATGAAGTGCGGCTGAGGTGGAAAACATCGGAATATCATATTCAGATAGAAAATCCTGACCACGTCTGCGAAGGAAATCTCTTTATAATGGTCGATGGAAAGCAGGTTGAACTCAGACAACCGATCCACCTGGAAGATGACGGTCTTACGCATAGTATGAACATCTTTCTTAAGAGACAGAGAGCTTCCTCTTCATCGGACTGATGTCTTACCGTAAACTAACTCCTCTCCGAAAATTCTGAATTTCATTCGGTCACACGGCCGCCTTGAGGAAAGCGGCGTGTCCGGTTTGGGAGATGCAGGCGGAGGACCGGCCTCGAAAATTTATGCCTTGTCGCCAAGACGATCCTGCGTCTTTGTCTCGAAATCGGAAGCGTCGTGACGTTCATGAAGCTGGCTTGAGAGGTCTCCGGATGTCCGGTTGACCATACGGCCACGCTGAACGGCAGGTCGTTCCAGAAGTCGGTCTGCCCATGCCCTGAGATGGGGATAATCCTGAACGCCCAGGAAAGTGGCCGCATCATTGTAGAGCCAACCCTCTACCAGGCCACCATACCACGGAAAAATGGCCATATCGGCGATTGTATACTCTTCGCCAGCTATGAAGGGGCTTTCCGCGAGACGCCGATCAAGCACATCCAGCTGGCGCTTGGCTTCCATGGCAAAACGATTAATCGCGTATTCGATTTTCTCTGGCGCGTAAGCATAGAAGTGTCCAAAACCGCCACCAATATAAGGTGCACTACCTACCTGCCAGAATAGCCAGTTCAGGCATGCCGTCCGATGAGCGATATCCTTGGGGATGAAGGCACCAAATTTTTCAGCCAGATACAGCAGGATTGACCCGGACTCAAAAACAGCCAGAGGCTGTTTACGGCTATGATCGACAAGGGCGGGAATTTTAGAATTCGGATTGATCTCCGTAAAGCCGGAGCCGAACTGATCCCCTTCGCCAATGCGAATAAGCCAAGCGTCATATTCGGCCTGTGTATGACCGGCGGCAAGCAGTTCCTCAAGCAGGATCGTGACTTTGACGCCATTGGGTGTGCCAAGGGAATAGAGCTGAAGGGGGTGCCGTCCCACAGGCAGTGTCTGCTCATGGGTGGCCCCGGCAGTCGGGCGGTTCGTACTGGCGAATTTACCGCCACTTGGTGCCGTCCATGTCCAGACTTTGGGAGGTTTATAATCGGAGGGTCCGCTCATGACGCTGTTCCTTTTGACACTGGGGAGAAACTGGTCGGGTGCATGGCTCGGCGCGCGTCTTGATCCATGATTACCTTGGACATATGTCTGGTCATGATTGCATGCATTTAGTCAACCGCCAGACGGGGTTTCATCACATTCATGAGGCGCGCCAGACTAGGACAATGTTCAAACGGCCCATCTACGTTTTATCACCATGCTGCCCGGTCCAGCCAAGCCTATGCAAACAATTTACCGATCGTATAACGATCATCAACAATGAAAGGTTGATCGTCCCGAGGATCGTTCAGGGCCAGATAAAGGTGCTTCCGAGACTTGTCCTGTTTTCTGGCCCAGATAAGGGGGGAATGGCTTTGAAATCGAACAATGTTGCGATGCTGCGGTGTGGGCCTTCAGTCGCTACCTGTTTAGTCCCGCGCTCTTCTGGGGACGCAGAAACACTGCATGGTTTTCGAGGGCAAGCTTGTTCCGGCCCGTATGCTGGTCAATGGCGTCTCGATCCTGATTGACGGCACGATCAGCGGCTATACCTGCTCTCATGTGGAACTGGAGAGCCATGCAGCCTGTGTAGGATGAAAACTCCCCATACCGAGAGCTATCTGAGCACCAGTAACCGCAACCAGTTCAACAACCACACTGTGACGGCTCTTTTTGGCGGTTCGAGAGCAGGGGGCGAAAATGCTTCCACGTAAGCCCGCCTGTGCGATTGTCTCACCGATCCACATCGGTTTTGCGCACAGACTGCAGGCGCTGCGCCTCAACTGATCACGGATCCGGATCTGGTCACGAACTCTGGTAAGATCATCCACGCCACTGCGTCAGACGAACAACCGGGCCATGTTCATGATCCGCGCGAATGTTGCGACTGTGCGTGTGGTTTTGCGCACCAGCCGTTCGAGCGATAGGATCGGGATCCGGCGTGATCTCGGCGTTCTTGTCAGGGACGCGTCGCTCTTTAAGGCCAGTCGCCTGCCTCGGACCCAGCAGGACTGGGCGGTAACGGGCCAGCTTCTACCCTCTGAAACCCAGAGGCGGCCTGACAAAATTTCCTGCTTCGAACCCCAGAGCCATGCAGGCCGAGCGAGATACAATGGCGGCTGTTTTCGTCAGGCTCTGCAGATCCCCGGGGTTCATACCAGTCATTCCCTGACATCAAGCCCGCAACTTTCCCTAGAAAACAGATAAAGAGGCTACCGCCGCTAGAACCGCATGCCTTGCAGACGCACGGCTCCTCAGCCTTGCAGGCGCGGCTCCGGGTCAGCGCTTTCGTCAACGCGTTCTAAGCAACACGGTTGATTTGGTCAGCCCCCCAGACATAGGCCGCAGATCCCTGGTGAAACAGTGTGGCAAGAGCGGGATCAGAAATATCCAAGCCGCCGGTATAGGAACCAAATGCCGGTAGAATAAGGCGGTCATTGCCTGTGATAAAGCAGGCACGGCGCATAACATGCCCCCTGATCCGTATTCTGACCTTCGGATGCAGATGGCCCGCCAGTTCCGCTTTACCAGCCGGAATTCTTGCAGAAGGAATATGGCGAAAGATCAGATTGCCAGACTGATATTCATTGAGCCATTCACCCCCAATGTTGGCAATCGGTGCCGCGTCATGGTTACCTGTAATCCATAAGATGGCTGCTTTTCGAAGCGTGGTATCAAGCAGGGCTTTTTCCTCATCGAGAAGGCGCTCTTCCGCTCCCGGATCATGAAAGCTGTCTCCCAGCGCTACCAGAAGCCGGGGGGAGTAAGCTTCTACAAGCCGCAATACCTTCTCAAGCGTCGAAATCGTATCTCCGGGCGGAAGCAATAATCCGCGAGACCGGGCCGAGGTTCCTTTCCCCAAGTGAAGATCAGCCACTACGAGTGTCTGCGTTGCTGGTAGGAAAACGGCCCCTCCGGGCAGAAGCCATATCTGCTCACCAGCCAGGGTAATCTCGCGAAAATTCATGCTTTCCCTGCCAGGGCATAGAGCTTGTCTGCCTCTGCCAAAAGGTAGTCTTCCCCCTCTCCTCCCCGGATCTTTTCACGCCCCTGCTCAAGAAGCACCGGAACTGCGAGAGGCGAGATATGAGAGAGGCTGACATGCTCTATATATCCTTGAATACGATCCAACATCCCTGCCAGACGTCCCAGATCGGTCAGACCTTCCTCTGCCTGAAGGCGTGTCGCACGCAGGAGAATATGATCGGGATCGTATTTTCGAAGCACGTCATAAAGAAGGTCACTGCTAATCGTCATCTGGCGTCGGTTTTTCTCTCTTCCCGGATAATTGCGTTCTATCAGCCCGGCGATGATGGCAACGTCCCGAAAAGTACGGCGGAGCATGGCACTTTCGGATAGCCAGTCTGTCAGATTGCCTCCTAGCAGATCTCGGCTGAACAGGTCCGTCATGGAGCCTGTTGGGTGGATGCACCAGCACGCGACCACATAGTCGTTGGCCACAAAGCCCAGAGGGCCTTTGCCAGTCTCCTCCAGCTTTTTTGTCAGGAGAAGCCCCAGAGTCTGATGCGCATTTCGCCCTTCAAAGGGGTACGCCACAATGTAATGCCACCCTCGATGGGGAAAGGTCTCGATCAGAAAATTTTCCGGCCCGGGCAGATGCGAGCGCTTGGACTGCAGGGTGAGCCAGTCCTGCACAGACTTCGGCAGTATTGTCCAGCCGCTTGGTGTATGTAGAATCTCACGAACATGTCTGGCCAGACCGGGTGAAATGGAAAGCTGATTGCCGCCATACACCGGCACCCTCGGGTCCTTGCCTCGGCCACGGGCTGCCTGAACGGTCGTATCGTGCAGTCCCAGAAACTCCAGGAGTTCCCCGCCCAGCAGGAAGGTATCGCCCGGAACGAGCGTCGAGGCGAAATACTCGTCTATCTCTCCATAGGCTTTTCCCCGTCGGGATTTGACGCGTAACATCGGAGTATCGACGATGGTGCCGATATTCATCCGAAACTGTCGGATGATCTGCTCATTTCTAACCCACAGTTGCCCCAGTGAGTCTCTGAAAAGACGCTGATGGCGTTCATAGGCCTGCAAGGCATAGCCACCGTCTTCGACAAATCGAACGACCTCATCGAAATCCGTACGTGAAATCTGGCTATAGGGCGCAGTCTGACGAATTTCTTCATATAGAACGTCTGGGAAAAACGGTCCTGCACAGGCTGTGACCAGCACGTGCTGGGCGAGAACATCGAGGGCTCCGGCGCGCGGTGGAGCGCCATCGAGGTCATGCTGCAGAACCGCCTCTCTGGCTGCTTCACATTCCAGAACTTCAAACCGGTTGGCTGGAGCAAGAAGCGCACGCGATGGCTCGTCCATCCGGTGATTGGCCCGGCCGATCCGCTGTGTCAGGCGGGAGATCTGCTTCGGTGCCCCCACCTGAATGATCTGATCCACTGCCCCCCAGTCCAGTCCCAGATCCAGCGAAGACGTAGCCACGACCGCCCGCAGAGCGCCTTGAGCCATGGCTTCTTCCACTTTTGCCCGGCGCACTGCGTCCAGACTGCCATGATGAAGCCCGATGGGCAGGTTATCCGCATTGTCTTTCCACAGAGCCTGAAACAGCAGCTCTGCCTGCGCCCGGCTGTTGACGAACACGATGGTCAGGCGTGCACGGGCAATCTCCGTCAGGATCGCAGTGGCGCTACCCAGCCCCGTACGGCCGGCCCAGGGAAGATACCCCCGTTCGTCAGGTAAAAGCACATGAACATCCGGCCGCACCCCGTCTTCCGCTTTGACAAAACGGACGCCCGAAGCTTTGCCAGTCGGGGAAACCCAGGCCGCCATGGCGGAAGGGTGCGCTACGGTTGCGGATAAGCCATTGATCCGGAGCGATGGCGAAAACACCCTCAAACGGCTGGCGCAGAGAGCGAGCTGGTCTCCTCTTTTCGTGCCAGCAAGCGCATGAACCTCGTCGATGATCAGAACTCTGAGCGTGGAGAAATACGCTCTCGCGTCCGGGTATGACAAAAGCAGCGCCAGACTTTCCGGTGTCGTCAGGAGAATATTCGGCGGGTTCTTCTGTTGCCGCTTCCTGCGTGCTCCGGACGTATCTCCACTGCGCACTTCAACACGAACCGGAAGGTCCATGTCCCTGATGGGGCGGGACAGATTTTCTGCAATATTGGTCGAAAGCGCCTTCAGCGGACTGACATAGAGTGTGTGCAGTCCAGAATATGAACCTTCTGCCAATTCGATGAGGCTGGGCAAAAAGCCTGCCAATGTCTTCCCCCCACCCGTTGGCGCGATGAGAAGCGCAGACACTCCCTCTTCTGCGGCCTGAAGCATCGCGAGCTGATGAGATCGGGGGGACCAACCCTGTCGGGAAAACCACGCCTGAAAAGGTTCGGGAAGATGTTTGCTCATTAGCGCAAGGAACGCACACGCGTTTCGCGGGTTCTTTCCCTGTTCTTGCACGACTGGCGGAGAAGACTGGGTGGAGTGGCTTGAGTTGAAACCGGAAGGGCTCTTCTGTGCACCCGGTGCCTTCTATATCGACCCACTCCAGCCAGTGGCCCACGCCGTCATTACGCATGGTCATTCTGATCATGCCCGACCCGGCCATGATCTTGTCACCGCAACACCCGAAACCCTGGCCATCATGCGTCTGAGGATGGGCGAAGACCGCGCCGGTCAGAGCCAGCAAGCACTTGGATATGGAGACGTCATATCCATTGGAGAGGTTCGGCTCTGGCTTGCACCTGCCGGACATGTTCTAGGAAGCGCGCAAGTTGTCATGGAATACCGTGGACAACGCGCCGTGGTCAGCGGCGACTACAAACGTGCCCTAGATCCAACATGTGAGCCCTTTGAAGTCGTGCCCTGTGATCTTTTCGTAACGGAAGCCACGTTTGGGCTGCCAGTCTTTCGCTTACCGGATCCCGCCCATGAGATTGCCAAACTGCTGCATGACGTACGCCTGTTTCCAGAGCGCACGCATGTCGTGGGCTGTTATGCGCTCGGCAAGTGCCAGCGTCTGATCGCATTACTTCGGGACGGTGGCTATCACGAACCTCTCTGGCTCCACGGCGCCCTCCTGCCGATGTGCAACCTCTATGAAAGTTTTGGTGTCCCATTGGGGGATCTGCGGTCGGCCACCACCGCGAAGAAAGGGGAAATGCGCGGGGGTATTGTCCTCGCGCCTCCATCGGCCATTGCAGACCGTTGGGCACGTCGGCTTCCAGACCCGGTCGTTTGTCTGGCATCAGGCTGGATGCATGTCCGCCAGAGAGCAAAGGCGCGTGGGGTCGAACTTCCTGTCGTCATCAGCGACCATGCCGACTGGGATGCCCTGCTGGAAACGTGTCAGGCAACGGGGGCAAAGGAAATCTGGGTCACACATGGCCGCGAGGACGCGCTGATTTATGCGTTAGGCAAAATGCAGATCCGCGGCCGCGCGTTGCGGCTTCTGGGCTACGAGGAAGAGGATGAACAGGCGGAACAGGGAGCGTCGGCATGATCGAATTTGCCACCTTGCTGGAACGTCTGGCCTTTACCCCCTCTCGGAATATGAAGCTCGCACTTCTTAAAGAATATTTCTCCATGGCGCCCGATCCTGACCGGGGATACGCCCTGGCTGCGATGGCAGGAAGCCTGTCCTTCGCAGCAGCCAAGCCCGCCATGCTGCGGGCTCTGGCCATGGAACGCATCGATCCAGAACTCTTTACCTGGTCCTACGATTACGTCGGAGATCTTGCGGAGACAGTTGCGCTAATCTGGCGGCGGGAAACCCTTGATCAGGACACGCCTGCGGCACCCGGTCTGGCCGAGGTCGTTCACACGCTGGAACGCCTTCCGAAAACGGACGTTCCGGATGTTGTATGGGAATGGTTGGATGCATGCGATGCCTCCTCCCGGTACGCCCTCCTCAAGCTCATTACTGGCTCGCTTCGTGTTGGCGCATCAGCCCGGCTGGCGAAAACGGCCCTTGCAGAGTTAGCGTCTGTGGCTCCGGATGACATTGAGGAAGTCTGGCACGGCCTTGAAGCGCCTTATGGGCCCCTCTTCGCATGGGTGGAAGGAAAAGGGCCGAAACCCGATGCAAAGGATGCTCCGGTTTTCCGACCGCCTATGCTGGCCCAGCCCTTGGAAAACGTTGACCTGACAGCATTCAATCCGGCCGAATGGCGAGCAGAATGGAAATGGGACGGTATCCGGGTTCAGCTTGTTTCCACGCCTCAAGGGGAACGTGTCTACACGCGCACGGCAGAAGATATCGGAAAGGCTTTTCCGGACGTGCTTGCCACGATGCAGGATCTGGGCAGCAGGGTCGTTCTGGATGGCGAGCTTCTGGTGGTGCAGGAAGGTATTGTCGCTCCATTTGCTGAGCTTCAGCAGAGACTGAACCGTAAGTCCCCAACAGCCTCCATGCTTCGGGACATGCCCGCAGGGATCCGGCTTTATGATATCCTGTTTGAAGATGGAGAAGACCTGCGCTCCCTGCCCTTCGACATCAGAAGGCAGCGACTGGAAAGCTGGTTCTCGCGGCTGAACCCACCAAGAATGGCCCTGTCAGAGCTCATTGCGTTCCAGAACTTCGACGACCTGGCCAAGCTTCGCGAGAATGCACGGAGCGAGGGCATTGAAGGATTGATGCTGAAAAAGGCTGACAGTCCATATGTTCCGGGTCGTCCACGGGGCCCATGGTGGAAATGGAAACGTGAGCCACTCACGGTCGATGCCATTGTCATGTATGCACAACGCGGGCATGGCAAACGCAGCAGCTTCTATTCCGACTACACGTTTGGCTTATGGCGCACCGTGGACGGAGAACGCGAGCTTGTTCCGATCGGTAAAGCTTACTCAGGTTTTACCGATGAAGAGCTAAAATTCCTGGACAAGTGGGTCCGTGATCATACGACCAAGCGTTTTGGCCCGGTTCGGGAAGTAGCGCACGGGCTTGTTCTGGAAATTGCCTTCGATGCCGCTCAGTATTCCAAACGTCACAAGAGTGGTGTGGCACTCCGTTTCCCGCGCGTTGCACGTATTCGCCGTGACAAGCCTGTGGAGGACGCTGACACCCTTGAAGCATTTATTCGGGCGTTTCTATGAGTGGAAAGCTGCTTCGGGTGGGTATGAAAAATCCGGAGACACAATGAGGCGTTAGTAAGAAGCCGGCCAGTACTGTCGCTGTCCCGGAAAGACTACAGGATTGAGAACAGACTATGAGCAAGCGCATCTGGACCATGACCCTAGGGGGCGCACTCATGTCTTCTGGCGCCGTACTGGCCCTGAGCCGGATCAGAACAGGATCGTATGGTTCTGGGGTCAACTGCACTGCGCATTGGTTACATGGCAAACAAGCCGCCAAGGTCAAACAATTGGATTTTCGCCATTCTCTGCCAGGAATAGCTACCAATGCAGCAGCTGTTTTCTTCTGGAGCTGGTTATACGACAAGGCCTTGGGCAAAAATCCAACCGTAATTCGTGCGGTCACCGTCACGGTTCTTCTCGGCCCAGTTTCCTGTCTGATAGATTACAAGGCGACCCCCAAGCGCTTTACGCCGGGCTGGGAACTCGTCTTTTCCCGTGCGGATATGGCGACGATCTATCTCTCCATGGTCGTTGGCATGGCCCTGGGCTCAGGACTCATTCGAACGAAAACCCCAGCCTGCTTGTGATCTGGTGTTCTGCCGTGTTCACATCACAAGCTCAGATGATTACGGGGGTGTGCAACTTCACAAAACTTCTGCCCGGAAGCGGTTTTGTCGCAAGCAGATTCGCCGGCCTCCATATAACTTTTCAAAGCCGTCCATAGAACAATGATATCTGGAAAAACCCAGATCTCGCTATTATGGCAGCAAGGGAATAATTTTCCTTCCTGCATCGAAGGCCTACTGAAGTGTAGGGTAGAAGATACGATATGCGGTCTGTACACCGGCATCACAAGCCGAAGCGATCTTTCAGTCTTCCGCGTGCGATCCCAGCAATCACACCGGCTTTCCAGCCAAAATGCAAAGGCACAGGCTTTATTGGTTGGGCCGGGAATAACGGCTCTCCACCCTGAAGCACATCAGCAATATTCTGCCCCATGAGCGTTGCCATGGCCACACCACGTCCATTGTATCCCAGACAGGCCATCAAGCCCCGCGCTGGTTCGTGATAATGAGGATAGTGATCCAGTGTCATGGCTAACTGGCCATTCCAGCCAGAAGTCCATTGTATGGTTTTCAGTTCCGGCCAGAGCTTGAGCGCACGTGCTTTCAAATACGGAAAAGCGTCCGGCCCATGCAGGTCGTGAGAGGCGGACCGCCCCCCCATGAGGAAGCGCCCCTGAGCATCTACCCGATAATAGGTGGTGATTTCCCCCAGTTCATAAACTACTTCACGTTTGGCCAGAATTTTAGCGCGCAGAGCCCCAGGAAGGGGCTCAGTGGCAACAATGGCGCTGAATAGCGGAATGATGGATCGCCGCATTTTATCCAGAAGACGACCAGAATACCCGTTGGTCGCCATCACGACTGACTGGGCGACTACTTCGCCTTGATCGGTCGCGACGGCCCACCCCGTCCCCCAGCGAACAACAGACCTCACTCTAGATTGATTATGAATACGGGCCCCTGCAGATATCGCCGCTTTTGCCAGCCCTCTGGTATAGGCCAGAGGGTCGATCTGCCCTCCCCGAGCATCAATCATGCCTCCCGCATACACCGATGCCCCCGTGCGTTGTGTCATGTCGGCAGCAGTCAACCACATGACCGGACCACTGTAATTTTCACACTGGCGGGTCAGCTCTCTCAGAGTATCAAGCTGGCTGCTTGCTGTTGCTGCGCGAATTGTTCCACCGCGAGCAGCATCACAATCAATGCTGTGACGTGCAATGAGGTCAAAGACCAGATCAGGTGCATTCCACGCCTTGTCGACAAGGCGTGCACCAATTGTGGGACCAAAATCCTTCAAAACCTGCTCTGGCGGCGTTTTGAGGCCAGGATTAACCTGACCACCATTTCGACCCGACGCTCCCCAGCCGGGCTCGTGAGTATCCAGAACGACAACATCTTTCCCGACCTCAGCAAGATGCAGAGCGGTTGAAATTCCTGTAAGACCAGCCCCGATGACGACCGTCTCCGCACTTGTTTGCCCCGCGAGAGGCGCAAGAGACAAACCGGGTCCTTTCCGGGCATAGAGACTGGGAATCATCTGAAGGGTCCTCTCCCTATTTTCAGGCGCCGTAGCCGATGATGGCCTTGATTTCCACAAAGTCTGCCAGTCCCCAGCGAGAACATTCACGACCATTTCCCGACTGCCCATATCCGCCGAACGGTGCGGCTACAGTCCAGTCTGCACCGTTAATATTGACGTTTCCCGCCCTTAGCCGACGTGCAACCTTGCGGGCATGAGACAAATCGCCAGACTGAACATACGCGGCCAGTCCGTAAGGGGTGTCATTGGCAATCCGGATCGCATGTTCTTCATCGTCATAGGCGATGATTGAAAGAACAGGCCCAAAGATTTCTTCACGAGAGACGGTCATCTCCGGCTGGACGTTTCCGAACACGGTTGGACGCACATAATAGCCCGTTTCAAGACCCGGTGGCTTACCCGTCCCTCCCGTTACCAGTATAGCCCCCTCATCGATCCCCTTTTGAATCAACGCCTGAATGCGATTGTACTGGATTTCACTGACAACGGGGCCAAGCTGTGTATCTTCGGAAGTTGGAGAACCCACCCTGAAAGAGTCTGCGGTCTCTTTGGCAAGTGCCATTGCTTCCTCCATACGATCACGTGGGACGAGCAGACGGGTGGGCGCATCACAGGATTGACCGGAATTGCTATAGCAGCCTTTCACGCCACGTCGGATTGCATCCGCAAAATCAGCGTCTGGCAGAACAATATTCGGGGACTTTCCACCCAGTTCCTGATGCACGCGCTTGACTGTATCAGCCGCCAGCTTTGCAACCGCAATTCCTGCCCGTGTGGAGCCCGTCAGGGAAATCATGTCGATATCCGGATGCCGAGCGAGCGCTTCTCCTACCGTAGGTCCGTTACCGTTAACCATGTTAAACACGCCGGGCGGAACACCGGCCTCATCAAGAATTTCCGCGAAAACTAACGCACTGAGTGGAGCAATTTCACTGGGTTTCAGAACCATCGTGCAGCCTGCGGCCAAAGCAGGTGCAACCTTGCAGACAATCTGGTTCATCGGCCAGTTCCAGGGCGTTATGAGCCCACAGACACCAACCGGCTCGCGCGTGATGAGAATATCGCCCTGTAGCTCATCGAAAACAAAAGTTTTGAGCGCGGAGATCATTTCCTCCAGATGCGCCATGCCAGCCCAACTCTGACTATCTCGGGCGCGTGCAATGGGTGATCCCATTTCAAGGGAAATTGCCTGTGCCATATCCTCGGTGCGGCGCTTGTAAATATGCAGGATGCGTTCAAGAACGGCCAGACGATCCTCTCGTGTGGATGTCGACCACACTGGAAAGGCTGCGTGAGCCGCTTTCACCGCCAGATCGACGTCTGTCGCATCTCCCAGCACAATCTGACTGCACGGCCGTTCTGTTGCCGGGTTAATGACGTCAATAACGTGTGTTCCGTGAGGTTTGACCCACTGACCGTTGATATAGAATTCGAGAGAGTGTGACATGAACGCAGGAACTCCTTGTAGATCGTGATTCAAACCGGGTTTCACTTTTTGAAAGGGATATGCCTCATAAAGCCCGACTGGGCGCTTTGCCCACAAAATGGCGAACGATTGCAATCACAAGCATGATCCCCATCGTAAGCGTGCTGATGGCCAGTTCGTGACGGGTATGCGGCACAAGCGCCATTGCGATCAGGGCGCCGAGTAAAAGCAGAAATGTGAGGATCGGAGTGATACCCAATCCACAGAGACGGACACGTGTGAAAACGATCAGAGCATTGTGAAAGATAATGAGAGCGCCCGTTGCACTGAGCAGAAACGCAAAGACCGCATTGGGCGACAATATGGCGACTGCCGCAATTATGAGAGCCGCCGCCGAGCTGAAAAGAACGGCAATCCGGGGAGCCTGAGTGCTGGGATGCAGCCGCATGAACGCCTTGGGCGCATCATCGACATCGGCAAGTTCAAAAAGAATGCGGGACGTTGCGTACAGCCCTGAATTCAGCGTGGAGAGCATGGCAGAAACAATCACGACTTCCATGGCTGCACTGGCAAAAGGAATATGAAGCTGATTGAGAACGAACAGAAAGGGAGACTCTCCCGGTGTGAGAGAACTCCAGGGGACAAGACAGAGAATGAGTGCAACGGAAGTGAGATAAAAACCCACGATCCGTAGGCCAACCGACCGCGTCGCTTTTGCGATGTTTTTATCTGGAGTTTCAGACTCAAGAGCTGCGATCGTGATCACTTCGCTACCGGACATGGAGAACATGATCGCCGGGATTGCCGCCAGAAGCGCCAGCCATCCATGCGGCAGAAGACCGCCGCCCAAAACATTCTGCCGAACTGGGGTGTGGCCTTGAAAAAGGGTTACAACACCAATCAGAATGAAAGCAGCGATGGCGCCGACCTTCAGCATAGAAAACCAGTATTCGAACTCGCCATAAGCACGGACAGCCATAAGATTGGCGCCCGTCATGACGGCCAAGATAATGCACTCAACCAATGCATAAGGAAGATGAACAAGCGGCGTTAGAAGGGACGCTGCTGCCATGATCTCGATCCCGAGGGTCGTGACCCAGACGAGCCAGTAGGTCCATCCCGTCATGAAACCGGCATGCCCTCCCAGCGCGTGCCGTATCTGGTTGACGAAAGAGCCGTGTCCAGGGGCATTCAATGCAACATCCCGGAGCATGAGGTTTACCAGGTAGGTCATCAGCCCCGACATGGCATACGACAACAGAGCTCCTGGCCCTGCGACTGAAATAGGGGCGGAGGCACCAATAAAAAATCCGGCCCCGACCACCCCGCCAATTGAAATCATGGCGATGTGGCGTGGTTTCAGGCTTTGAGCAAGAACTGTATCTTTCATGCACAGACGGCCTTGTTACGGCAGCAATCTGTATAATCCGGAGACGGACGAAAAGGGCGTGAATCATTCGCCGGAAACATGATCAATTGCTGTTTCATGCACTTTCCCTTTTTCAATCCGAATGATGCGCCTTGAGGTTTATGGATCTGCCAGAAAAGAGATTACCCTTGGAAGCCCGTCTTACGTTTTGGCAGGAAGAGGCAGCTCTCCTGTAAGGAACTGGCCCCGACCATGACCAAATGACCAATGAGCGTCCCCATTCTCAACAACGGATACCATCACGTCAGATGGCAGAATTCCACATTCTGCTTCGAGACGTTCCGTCAGAAGACGATAAAAACCGGCAATCTGCTCCTCACCGCGTGGGCGGCTGAAGACCTGAAGAAGCACGACTTTTTTGGTACGGGGAATATCAAGTCCTGTATCCTCAACGATCATATGCGACGGTTTGTGCTCTGAGACGAGTTGATAACGGTCGCGTCGAGGCACCTGAAACGCTTCCAGCATGGCCTCATGGGCAGCATCCAGCAGCGTCTTGATCTCGCTTTCTGAGCGGCCTTCAAGAATATGGAAGTGAAGAAGCGGCATCGTTGTCTCCTGAGTGACGGAAAAGGACAGAATGCAGATTACTGCGTAACAGAAACAATCAATCGACGAACGGTTTCGACCATGTCCTGCAATTGTTCTGGTGTCGAGATAAAGGGAGGACCAAAAGAAACTGTATCCCCCGTACACCGTAAAAGAAGACCATTTTTCAGGCCCAGCTCAAAGAGCGCCAGGCCCCGCGCGCCTGGAGCGTCGGAGGCAGGAACCAGATCAATGGCTGCTGTCAGACCGATATTGCGGATATCCTTGATACCCTCCAGGTCAGCAAGGGAATGAATCGCCTCTTCCAGAATGGGCTCCAGACCGCGCGCCCGCGAAATCAGTGCCTCTTCTTCCATGATGTCAAGAACAGCATGACCAACAGCCGCGGCCAGTGGATGACCAGAATAGGTATAGCCGTGGGCGAATTCGACAGCATTTTTCGGACCAGTCATGAACGTGTCGTAAATGTCCGAACTCACAATGACACCACCCATCGGGACGATACCGTTGGTGACGGCTTTGGCAAATGTGATCATATCCGGCTTCACGTTAAAACGCTGGGACGCAAAATTGTCACCCATGCGACCAAAGCCGGTGATGACTTCATCAAAAATCAGAAGAATACCGTGCTTGGTACAGATTTCACGCAACCCCTGAAGATACCCGACTGGAGGCACCAGAACGCCCGTTGATCCCTGAACAGGTTCAACAATGACCGCAGCGATCGTTGAAGCATCATGCAGCCCGATCAGGCGCTCCAGATCTTCAGCATATTCAACACCCCAGTCCGGCTGCCCTTTAGAGAACGCCATGTGCGCTGAATCGTAAGTGTGACGCAAATGATCAACGCCATTCATCATTCCGGTAGCGAACATCTTGCGGTTGGGGACAATGCCGCCAACAGACATGCCACCAAAGCCAACACCGTGATAGCCACGTTCCCGACCGATCATGCGGAAGCGGCTGCCTTCCCCTCTGAGGCGATGATACCCAAGGGCAATCTTGAGAGCCGTATCCACCGCTTCTGAGCCAGAATTGGCAAAGAAAACATGATCCAGACCATTTGGAGCCATACCCGCAATACGCTCAGCCAGGCGCACGGTCACAGGATTGGCCATCTGGAAGGCCGTGCAATAATCCAAGGTCTCAGCTTGCGTCTTCAATGCCTCCACGATCCGCGGATGACCATGCCCCAGAGGGGTGCACCACAACCCGGACAGCGTATCAAATAGCGGCTTGCCATCAGGCGTGTAGTAATAGGCTCCCTTCGCAGAGGTGATGATGCGGGACGCCGGATCTTCCTTGACACGACGGTTCGCCGTGAATGGCATCCAGTAAGTGCCATTTTTCAAGGTTCGCTCACAATCGAATTCATTGAGCAACTGTACCATTCCGCAGCCTTTGTTATTAAACGCTGCCGCGCCCGGAGAGGTGGGAATGCGGCGGTTCATGAATATTCTTCGTTCGGAACGAGATTGCCTATATACAGTTCTCTGGTTTATGAGTGAACCTGTACCGGTCAATCGAGCAGTACAGGTTCTTTTGACTTGGAAAATAGCCATCACGGCCCTTCCGAGGGCGCTGGTTTAAAAATTTTCAGTGGCTCGCGCATCGATATGCTCAAACTTTCCACAGCCTCCCACCAGCCGCTTGTTGCCCAGATTGTCACCCAGATTGCAGAGCGGATCCGCACTGGAGACTGGCCTGAAGGCATGAGACTCCCTTCTATTCGACGGCTTTCTGCAGATTCCGGCGTCAGTCCCCTCACGGTTTCCAATGCCTACAACCGACTTGTTGCGGATGGCCTCCTGGAGGCTCGAAGAGCAAGTGGCTACTTTGTTACCCGGCAGGAAGACAGTGGGCGTGTGCTTCCTCAGCGAACCGTGGCGACATCCGTAGATTCCCTTTGGCTCCTGCAACGCGCATATGAAAGCACTCCGAATCATATTCAGGCGGGCTGTGGCTGGTTGCCTGACAGCTATCTGTTTGGCAATGGCGTAAAACAGGCCCTCACCAGCCTCGGCCGCAAATCAGAACTGATAAATCTGGGATATGGAAATCCCTAGGCTCAGGACCCATTGATTTGATTGTGGAAATCTGATTCAGGCTCTGCGAGGAGACTGGCAATGAGCGACCTGTTTTGGCTGACGGATGAACAGATGGATCGTCTGCGGCCCTTTTTCC
>Ga0157363_1000988_pt1 | contig 22853 bp, 16 predicted proteins | sample AttsexASBM1_FD_111477 | JGI IMG/M metagenome (GOLD analysis project Ga0157363, IMG submission 111477) | Fungus gardens microbial communities from leaf cutter ant in Ribeirão Preto, State of São Paulo, Brazil - Atta sexdens ASBM1 | ecosystem: Host-associated > Fungi > Mycelium > Unclassified ... | reverse complement strand
ATATTGACTTCAGTATCCTTAAGATACTTTAAAGCCGAATGAGAAGAGTCAGAATAAATGTTCAAAACATAGTGGCAAATATCATTGTTGATGAAAGAAATGATACCAATGTCACGATGATCAAAAATGTCTCTGCGAAGAAGGAAATGAAGAGAGTTAAGACGAATATTGACATAGGAGATGACTCTTGGAAAATCGTTATTACTTGAAGAATGTTGTGACGACCACTTATCCAATGATAAATGATAGCACAGGGCAGTAAATCTCAAAGATGGATATAATGTGGGAAATTCACAAGAGAACTCGACAAGGAGCCTCTTCTTAATTAGTGTCCTATTTATACAAATGTCTCCTGGTCCGTGCTACTACTATCTAACCCTGCCCTATAGTCCATGCTCCATGCTCATGTCCGCCTTACTTCTTACTCAAGGCCACCATGTGTACTTCATGTGCCCTAATGTCATCTTCCAGACTATTCTACCATGTTCTAAGCTTGTGACATCACATTATGTGACCTGTCATGTGACTTCCTTGTCATGTGCCTTCTTCATCGTCTTTCCAGGAAAATAAAATAAAGAAAAAAAAAAGTAAAATCAGAAAAAATAAAATAAAATAAAATAAAAATTGTTAGTATCCAGATGTCCATGACAAAGAATATCTTGCAAAAGCAATCCAATTAGGATGATGACAAGTTCCTATAAGAAGATCGCCATCACAATTTGAGGAGCTTGGGATTTTACGAATTTCGGACCATGGCAGTTCTTGGATACGAAGTTTAGGGCCTCCCTTGTGGGGAACCCTATTGAAACCACAGGAAGTGTTCAGTAGGGAGCTATTCTCCACCTACTAATCCCTTTGTACTGTCATGTCCAGTGGCCTCCCTTACTAGGAGACCTCCCTATTTGATCTGCAGTCTAGTCTGTTCAACAGCCGACGGTAGGCTGAGCCTTTAACTAACAACCTCCCCATTATGGGTGCATCTAGGACTAGATCTGACTTAACAGCCTAAGCCTGCCAAGTAGGTCAGCATAGAGTTGCACCCATGCAGTACTCCAGGTGGGTTTTTCCCGCATCCTGGTGATTCCAACACTCCAGCTTCAACTTGAGCCTGAACTGGTCATTATTATACCAGCAGACCGACAGTAGATATAGATCTCTCGAGCCAGAGGAGGGGGGGACTACTCCATTCTGTTACGGCCCAGTCTTGGCAGAGGTGCTACTCTCTGCTATACCTTCCCGTTCCCTAGTAGGTGGTTCACTTATGCCTATAGGCGTGGATCCCCAACCTGTCCAGAGTCACTGCCTTGCCACCTGCCAACCTAGTGAGTGCCCCAGAACAGATCTAAACTAGAAGTTGTTTCCACAATGTGACTAATTACCTCTAAGTTGTACAACCTAAAGGTGCAGGGTGTCCTGTTCCTATTCTAGCTCCACCAGCCAGGTTTATGCCAAACAGTAGGCTGAGCCTTTAACCAATCAACTCTCCAGGATCAGATTGTTATTACCCTCATTCCCCATCTTATATTGACTTATCCTTTCAGTTCCAGTTACGGATATCACCAGACATAGTGCTCACAATGAGAACTAGCCTGACTACTTGGCCTTGCAAGATATACAGATCCTGCCCCCTAGGGAGTCTATTACTAGATCTTGCGTCCTAGCAGCAGTAATGCTCACTAGTCCTATGGTATACACCAATTATAGAAACCAAAAACCCCAGTAGTTGCCATATAATATTACTACCACATGGTCACAAAGTTAAGGTATTTGCACTTGGAAGGAATTGAACTCTCAACCTTTTGAACACTCACTCAAGTACTCTCTTCAGTGATTGAAACCACTAGGCTACTAGGGCCTGTATGATAGTTGTAACATCATACCAAACTCTAACCCTAATTCTCAAAAAAGAAAATAAATAAAAATAAAAATAATAAGAAAGAAATAAGATAAAAACAAAGTTTACCATCTCCAACTCTGACATGCAGTTTCTTGACTAATTTCTAGTTTTTTTTCCATTCTATTATAGATTAAGTCATTTTCTATACTACTTTAGCTTAATAGTCAACTAACATTATCTCTAATAGTGATATACTTCATTTTATAAGCTTCTATTCTATATTATATATAGTTCATATCTTATTATTCAAGACCTATTAGTGTCACATCCTAATCTAACCACATTTATTTCAACCACATTTATTCCAACCTACAGATAATATCTTTCCTTTATTCATACTCTCTAATCTCTTCTAGTACAGATCACTTATCTTTATTTCACCTTGAATATTCTTACTAGACTCTTGCCAACTCTATGGATCTCTATTTCTAATATCTGAGGATCACTGGTAACTAAGATAATACTTAGTAGTCTCTGTTTTAGATAACTACTCTAACTAGTATACTTAGTATATAAATTGGCAGTTTATACTATAAGCCTCATCCTGAAAATTGGCTAAAATTACTACCAACTTCCAGTATTAGTGATAATATACCTCCCATCTTCTGGTGAACTTAGCTACTTTGATATCTCTAAGTATCTTATCCAAAATATATGACTAGTACAAGTTATAGAGGCATAGTACATAAGCTAAAGCTAAAGATTATTCTAACTCCTATGTTTTATATACTAAGTCGCTTTTTGGACTTTCAAGAGACTTTCATTAAATCTCAGATAACAAGGTATAAACCATATCTAATAACTAGTAAGCTCTCAGAAGTCAAATTAGCAAGTATATATTATCTAGATATATGGAATGCAGATGTCAAAACAACCTTTGGCTTTAGCTTATGTACTATGTTTCTACTAGTCATAAAAGAGCTACTTAGAGATTTATAGAGAATGAGCCCACCAGAAGGTGGTGAGGTATGTTGTTGTTAATACCAGAAGATAATGTCATATTTTCAGAATAAGATTTACAGTGTAACTACTGGTTTATATACTAAGTATTCTACCTAAGGTAGTTATCTAGGACTAGAGACTGTAAGCAAGTTACTTTGGTTCTAAATAGTTCTTGGATGTTGGGATGAAGATCTATGAAGTTGTTGAGAAGTTCAGCAAGAATGTCCAAGATGAAATAGAGAGTGTGATCTATACTGGAAAAAGTTTGGAAGTGTAAATAAGTTGGAAAGTATCATCTATGGGTTGGGACAGATGTGACTGGATCAGGATATAATATTGTTGGAAAGTTCAACAAGAATGTCTGAGGTGAAATGGAGAAGGGTAATCTACACCAGAAGAAGATTGGAAGTACAGATGGGTTGGAAAGTGTTATCTGTAGACTGGGACAGATGTGACTGGATTAGAATGTGACATTCTAACAACTTTAGTCCTTCTCTTAAATTGTAACTAAGTCTATTGATTTGTCCATCTCCATGCAATTTTCTGTGGACTTCTCCAAGTATAAACTATGCTTAATATCTTGAACTTCTACATCACTTGATCAATCTAAATGTTGAGGTGGAGTTATTCCTTGATACATGCTACTTGAGTAGTTTTCTTCCCTCTTTTAAAAAAATAGGGCTAGTTATTAGAAAGTGAACAGAACTCAATGCCTGGGGCAGAATGTTGATGGAAATTGAGTAATAAAGTGATAGATAGACTAGTCTGAAATAACTCTTAAGTGACTTGGGGAAGTCAGGATAGTTGAAGGGAAAGTTCAGAGAAATAAAGATGTTACTAAATCCAATTACCATTGGTCTATTAGTATGAGTCATGACAGTACTCTGAAACAAAAGCTATCCTTACAAATAAATCAAGAAATAAAATAAGGTCTTAGAAAAAAGTGTATGAAGTTGTCAATGGCAGAGTAATACTGAGTTCCATAGTTTTTCAACTCTGTGGCTATTTCTGATTTTCAGGAGAAAATAGTATCATCCATGATCTTATAGTAACATCTGTACTGATACATGTGTGCAATGTTTGGAAGCTCACACCAGGCCAATCTGGCCAGTGGTATTGATGATTAACATATATCATGTTAAGGTTTTGGACTTGGGACTTACATCATCACTGCACACGGCTTTTCTTTTCCTTTCTCTTTTCCTTCTACTAGGACCATTTACTTTTCCAGGATGATCATGGCCTCTGGCCTTCTGTCACCCTTCATGCAAATATATGCCATCTTTGTTATGGTTGCCATTGTTCTCGCAGATGAACAAGTTATACTGAGCGGGAACACGCGAATTGAGGGGCACACGACTGGCATTCTCAGGCGGTTTATAGTCACTAACGAACAGCAGAGGGATCAAATTTTGCAGCTGGCAACAGTACGTCCGTACTATCTGGTCAATCATCTTTTTCTCAGCTTGTTTATCTTACAGGAAATCAACTTGGACATTTGGCAGCTTTCCGGCTCTCACATTGATATCTATGCTCCCGCACAAAGTGATCCTCTTCCTAGCGAACTTATGAACATCAGTCACGTTTCCTCGACTATCGGAGCTCAACCAGTGGCATACAGTACCGTCAATGCCAATTGGAATATCCCTTCTTTTGCAAATTCAACCTACCATGGGAACTACCATCCGCTTTATGAAATCGATGAATTCATTCAAGAGGTCGCCGAGCTTAATCCAAACCTTGTTCAACTCCACAGAATAGGCCACAGTGCTGAGGGTCGAGAGATGATTGCTATTACTTTGTCAGCTCCGTCTACCAACCCGACTGAGCGTGGTCTTCCAGGGCCTGGGAAGCTAGGTTTTGTGATTGTCGGGGCGCAGCATGCACGTGAGGTACGTACCTTCTTCATCTATCTTATCCACAGTTCTTTTGATACAGGTTTCAGTGGATTGCAACAGCGACGGCAATTTACCTCGCGCATGCCCTCGTCGCGGATCCCTCCGAACCCAGGTCGCTTCGACGCCTTCTCGACAGCTTCGTGGGCAATTTGATTTGATCACACAACCATAACTGAATCATTACTTCGATGTAGGATTTCCACATTATTCCAACACCGAATCCGGATGGATATGTCTATACCTGGGAAGTAGATCGCTACTGGTATATCTTATCCTGATCTTTCATTATTTAAATGTTGATGTGATACAGGTACAAGAATCGCCAGATTCTTGGACCTCGCTTGAAATGTACCGGGTTAGATATGAACAGGTGCGTTGATGATTTTCGAAACTCCAGTTGGTCCCCGGCATACTGATCACTTTGTTGATCTATTTAGAAACTGGGTAGGTGTCATCTGAAGCAGTTCCGCAATTCCTGAATGTGACACCGCGTTTCCATCTTAGGGGTACAAATGGAAGTCAACAGTAGAGCATGCTCCAAAGATGACAGGGCCAAGTGCCATGCATCATAAGTCTGCAGCCGGTCCTTGTTCGCACTGGTTCCCTGGTCATCGGGCTTTTGAATCACCAGAGGTTAACAACATCGCAAATTTCGTCACTACCTTGCCTAACGTCGTTGGTTTTCTGGATTTACGCAGCTATGGTCAAATGAGTGAGCCGGGCTCATGTTATTCAGCCTCTTCTGATTTTCTGTGTGTCTAGTCTCTTCACCATTTTCATATTCTTGTGAGAGGCTCCCAAAGGACGCAGAAGATCTAATCGAAGCTGCGACTGGAGCGGCAAATGCATTGAAATCCGTATATGGAACACTTTTCGACGTAAGAATTATTCGTAGTCATGAAACTATTCTTTTTCATCTGCTTTTCAGGTTGATAGACTTTGTTATCTGCTTTACCCTGCCCCAGGGAATATCCTGGATTGGATGTACAAGGTAGTTGGTATCAGATATTCTTATGTCGCCCACCTTCGAGACACAGGAACAGTGAGTGTTCCTTACCATCAAGGAAGTCGCTAATGATCTATGATAGTATGGTTTTTCATTACCTGAGAGCTGGATCCGGCCCGTTGGCGAAGAAACGGCCAAGATGGTGGAGTACATATCAGATTTCATCTCATCCCGTATCAAACGTAAAATTTCCTTCTATCTCATGCTTCGTCTATTGAACCTCGTACTTTCCCAGGCAAGACTTGATTTTTCGTGTAACTCAATATATTTATATTTGCTGGTATCTAGTCTATTAGCAACTTCACTACAAAAAGGTGGTGGCTTCTTTCGATGTATATGAGACTTGAAGGAAGAGGGATTCAGAACGACAATTTTGGGAGGTCCTTAATGTTATCTCTGTCACCCGATGATCAATTGTTCTTTTATCTACCTGATGGTCTAGTAGCCGTTTGAGGAGGCTTCAGGTTCAATTCCCGGCTAGGCATAGGCTTTCGCATGTTTGTTTCGTGACTGTGCCTAATATCCTCTCACTCACTTCTACAGCAACTTGTTCAAGATACAGGTATATTTATTAAGGAAACTATGCACGATGCACTCTGGTATAATTAACACTATAACAACACTATTAGATAGTTTTGTTGCCATCACTCTCCAATAGACTATTGACACCAACTAGCATGCAATCCATCCTGCCATGCGCGGATCTATTCACTCTCCTGTACCTAGGTATCCTACTGACCTCAAGGCTCCAGTCAGGCGATACATCTTTGAAATTGCGTTGCTTCCTGCACCTCGCTTTCTGGACCGGAGAGACAACCTTCATGCCAAGAACTCGACTTTGATGTTCCATCTGAGCGAGCTTCGGTGTAGAGGTGCGCAAGGGGCCATCAAATAGATCACTCTTGAGTGCAGGCTGAGCATGAGCGAATTTGGAGGACGAACGATACCGAGGGCGAGTATTTACCAGGGATCTGTCGATAACGGTAGTCTTGACGATAACCTTACCGGACTGAACGGCGGCGGCGGAAGTATCATCGTTAAGCCAGATCTCACGCATGGTGCGGTCTCTAATGCAGGGCGGAGTATGGGAGGCGCCGTTGATATCATCACAGAGCTTCGTGAGCATTAACGGGGTTTTACTATGGCGCATATTGGGAGCGATTTCGGCAGACGAAACGAAGGTCCTTCGTTTCTTCGCAGCGCGGAAAATGTCCTCCTCTACATTGGTTCTTGTATCGCCAGGGAAAGCCATTCTCAAACCATGCTTTCCAGCCTCCTCTTCCTCTTCCTCCTCTTGCAACATAGTCAGTTTCGTTGGACTCGGGACCGGCTTGAAATTGCCCTGCCCGAGTCGCCTCCTACCCCTCGTCTTGCTAATATTTGCCAAAGGACTGGTCGGTGGACTGATGGCTCCGAAATCTGAATGGCCCAGAAACTCAACTTCTCCAAGCTCACGTCGTCCTTTACTTTTTGACCTTTTCAGTGGTGCACCTGGAACAGCAACTCCATTCATACTCTTCACTATCCCAACCAGTCTCTCCACTTCGCGTCGAATACCATTATGGTCGTAAGGTTCGTTTAAATTGATCTTGAAGACCTCAGGAAGGCGCTCGTTCATCTCTTGAGCCACTTCAACAACACGAGTCGGAGACATAGTGAGCAAATCCTCATGGCAGCAGAAAGGAAGTTTGAGAAGGGTACTGATAACGACAGCATCAACGCTTTGATCTGAGTTCTGAAGTGCCATGCAGGGAACGGGGAAGGTACATTGTTGTCCAAGAGACGGCACACTGTAAGTATGTGGTCCCACGTCAGGGGTATCGAGTTCGGTCATAGGAGACGTGGCAACATCGGATGAGAGAGGAGGGGTATGAGCGAGCGGTTCCAAAGTGAATTCTACATCGTTGCCACGTTCATCAACGCGGCTTCGCTTGTTCCCTGTGCCACTCGCACTGGATTTTAGAGCCTCAAACCTGAAGAAAAAACGGCGAATAGGTGTCTTGAGGCTCCTGCCAAAGTAAGGAAGTTCATTGCCACAACCAACAACTGATGAAGCTGATTTCGACTGGATAAAGTCCTTGGACCTTGAAATCTGGATAGGAAGGCAGGGCTTAGTCATAGTCAAGATAGCAAATGAGAGTAGGATCGTCGATCAGGAAAATGCGGAAGGTGGACAACGACTGAGAGAAAGCTAAGAGAAGCGCCTGAACGGAGAAGTTCCTCATATACATGTTGCCAGAGGGGTTGGTCGCGATCAATATGACAAGGCGTAGGACTACATTGCTTTCGGGTCCGCCCTGATGCGAGGAAGACTGAATAGACTCTGCACATTTCGTTCCGCCCGTTCGCGATCAGATCTAATGACACTTCAACGCATCAATGAAAGTCAGCGAGTCAGCCCAGCGGACCGACGAGATACGATACATTAGGAGTATGTGATAGAAATAGAATACTCACTCCTAGTCCGAAGACCAACTTCTATCTCCTAATCCACCTTCCCTTTTCAGCCTCCTTCTCCACCTCCAGGTACTTCTGCTGATGCATTTCTTCCGCCTTTTCGTTGATCTCCCTCGCTTCCTGAGTACTCGGAAAACCTATATTCCAATAACCTGGTGGTGTCTGTGCCCGAGTCCAATTCTGCCTATGCCGTGATACTTGTTTTGTGTGAACATCAATCTCTGCTTGATTTCTAACAAAAGGAGAAGGCGATACATCCCCCTCTGGCGAACGGCCGGTATCATAGTTACATCGCTTCACCGGTGTGGTGGAGGGCGATCGCCAGAGCGGACCTCGATTTCGAAGTGGCAGCGGGCCAACAGTGGCATACCACTAGTTAAGAGATGAAAGCGAGCTGAAAAGAATTGCAAGAAGACGTACGTCACGGCAGTTCTCACAATCTCCAGCATCCATACCCATACGTTCTCTTTTATCCCGAACTACATCCTCATATTGATGGCTCAAACCCCCATTACGTGCAGGATTGATGGCAAACGTAGCATTAATGGTTTTCCTAGCACTAGGAGAACTGAGGCATCCGCTCTAGGGGAATGAGAGCACTTACGGCTGCGCTTCTTTACCATAGCGACCACGGCCCTTATATGCTGCATAATCTTCCAGCCTTGCTTGCCCAGAAATACGAATGACTGGTGTCTCACTCCCGATTGGGGTGTTTTCGTCTGTGTAGTGCTTTTTTCCTTTTGTCATTCGACCAGTCGAGAAAACACGGCGTGATACAAGATCTGTCCTGGGTTTTGGGGTTTGAATTGTGAAATCAAGGCTGAGCCGAGGTTTCTTTGAAGAAGGCTCATCATCCAAGATTCCATTATCTTCGGGCTCAGATTTGACACGGAAGTGATCCGATGCGGTATCTAGTGTGCTCTTAGAATTGTCGAACGACGGTCTTGAGGACAGGCGTGCATGGATCAATTTCTGAATTGGCCTCAGTGCAGAAAAAGGTGTTGATGCCGGGGGGATGTCAGGAGAGGAGAGGAGAGGCATGGGAGCTGCATAGATACATCAGGAATTGCTTGGAGAAGTAATCATTTCGATTCACCTTGTGAATCCTCCTCCGTATCTGATGAGCTGGCAAGGCATGTGTTCGGAGGGACAGGAGGCAATGGGACATTAAACAATCGAGAGGATACTGTGGATGTCATAAATCAGAGGTAAGAATTATGGTAGCTCAATGTACCGCACTCTGGTCTTCTTCAGTATCTGAGGACTTGGCATTTAAGGGAGATCGAAGGGGTTTGAATTGCTTTAGTGTCTCGGCATGTTCTGACTTGACGATGTGGTTGACCGGGATGATAGAGAGTGGCGGCCGACCAGAAACATTGTGTGAAGTTGACGAACCTATTTGGGGGTCAATAACATCAGAAAGGCCAGCGACCTGGCCGTTTTCTAAGGGCGCAGCTCCTGCAAAAGTAGGTTAGAACAATAATGTGGACATAGAACAACTGCTACTTTGAGCTGCTTTCATCATTCGATCTATCATTTCCGCGTCGAAACCCAAAAGCTTCGAGAGTTCAGGACCAACAAATTCTCGTAATATAGCTCTCCTGCGCTGGGTATTCTGATCGATGTTATCGAATAGATTTGCCTTCTTCTGCTTTGTGAGAGGTTCCAGGCAGAGCCACTCATAAATTTCGTAGAATTTGCGCCGGTCGCGGATGAATATCTGTTGCGCACGTCTGGACCTATCAAGGAGCGCGTCATACTGCGCATTCAAATCGGATAGCTCCTGTTGGCTTCTCCGTTCATCCTTCTCCAAGATTGCACTGAAAGTAGCTGAGATGAAAGCTATTCAGATAAAAAGGCACCGACCTTCTCTTCCGCTCATTCTCAAGCAACTCCTCCAGTTCATGGCAACGATCTTGTAGACCCTCATTCTGCATTCGCACCTTCTTGATCTCACCCTCCAGAATTTGGACCTGCTCAAAAGCATGACGAAATGTAACCTCGTGATCGGCCATATAAAATGCTCTTTGAGCTTCATTGATATCGGAGAATCCGAGGAATTCAGCAAGCCGCTGGGCCCGATGGCGGAGGTCGAAGATTTGCTTGTCTGCATCGACGATTGCCCGTTTTAACCGTTCGACTTTTCGCTCAGCTACTTCTAGCTCCGCTTTATGTTTTTCTTCTTTCATCTTTCTCGCTACTTGCAAAAGTACTTTCGAAGGATGTCGGATTCTGTAAGATAATGATCACGTGATCCTGTCGATTAATAATTCTTGCAAAATCAACAATTTATCACACACGGAGTGTTACTCCATCTTCAGTGCCTCAACTGCAAAGGCGAACACCAAGCCGATTCGTATGAATGTCCTTTTTGGAAACACTGCTTCAATAAGGAATGGCACTCAAAAGAATACACGAAAATTCAGGACAACCGAAAGAACTCAACTCGTTCAGCTGTGAACAGTTCCTCAATATGATTTTGAAAGACTTAAAGATATTCTCTCAAAACATACAAAAGAATAACTTTCTCATCAACACTATTCTTGAGGTCAACCAAAACTTTGACATCATATTCATCCAAGAACCATTGTGGATGACAATCAGAACTATTCCCAGTCCAGAGAATTGTGAAGGCATTCCATTAGTAGGCATTCCAAATCATCCCAATTGGCTTACTTTTGCTAGAGAACTGTGCTCAACAATTGATTCTCCAAGAGTTGTCATTTATATCAATGTCAGACTTTTTTCTTTTTGATTCTCTCTTCGTAAAGATGTTATTAATCATAGAGACATTTTACTTGCATCTTTCTTCAATGATAACAATATCTTTTGGATCATGAATGTTTATTCTGACTCATCTCATTCCACCTTGAAGTATATCATGAATACTGAGATGAATATTTCAAACCTGCTAGTTATGACTGGCAACTTCAATATTAGAGACAGCATATGGGACCCTTCTTTCCCGCATTATTCATCTATTAGTAACAATTTTATGATTATTGCAAACTTGTTTAACTTAGAATTGTCAATTCCAACTAATCAAGTTTCAACTAGATATTCGGATATGGTCAGTGAAGCAAACTTAGTCATTAACTTGATATTCCTACAAAGCAGATTTAATAAGCTCAACAATCATTCCATTCATCCCAAATGGCAACTTTCTTCTGACCATGCTCTTATCATGGTGTCCATTCCTATCGCAGAAGAGAACATCATTACATCTAAATTCTTCATTGCGAAAAATAGTGAAGAGGAAGAGAACTTCATCAAAGATGTATTGTCCATCATCAAGAGCATCGAAGTCTCCGATCTATTAGACATCAATAAACTTAAAGACATTACCAACTCTCTCACATCAAGTATTGAAAATACATGGAGGTCAAATTCAAAACAATTCAATATCACAAGGTACTCTAAAAGCTGATGGAACAATGAATGTAATCTAGCACTGAGCAACTATAGATCAACAAAGAGTCTTGAGAATTGGAAATCATTCAAGAGCAAGGTCAAATCATCTAAACATTCTTTCTTTAATCTCAAAATTCAAGAAATTGCTAACAAGAAAAGGGGACCTTGGGAACTCATGAATTGGGTTAACAAGTGAAAATTACCAGCTATCAAAGCAATCAAGTACAATGGTCAGCAATGCCATGATATTAACGACTTATGAAACGTTCTCCACTCCACCTTCAACACAGCTCTCTATCACCAAGTGGACGTTGAAGTACTTGATAAAATTATCAATAAGCCGACTTTCTATTGGGCTTCTTTTTCAAAGGAAGAATTCAGGATCGCCATAGCAAACTGCAACAATACTTCAACTCCTAGTCCAGATAAGTTGTTGTGAAGTCATCTCAAGATTATTCTCAAAAATAACAAATGCTTGAATAGTATTATTGGTATAGCTAATGCCTGTATTGAGTTAGGATATTGGCCTTCACATTTCAAAAGATCTACGACAGTTGTTATTCTCAAACCAAACAAGAAATCATATAACTCTTCCAAATCCTTCAGGCCTATCATTCTACTCAACACAATTGGCAAGCTAATCGAAAAAGCAATTGGAGAGAGACTACAGTTCATCATAGCAGCCAATAACTTTATTCACCCTAGTCAACTGAGCAGGTTAAAGTTCAAATCTATAACAGATGTGGGTGTAGCACTTACACATATCATTCAAACGGGTTGGGTCAAGAACTTAACAACAAGTACCCTCACTTTTGATATCGTACAGTTTTTCCCATCACTCAACCACTGTTTCCTTACTCTCATCATGAAGAAAGCAGGATTCAACAATTGTATCATTTCATTCTTTTCCAATTATCTCATAGATATGAAAACTAAGTATTTTTGGAACAATTTCACTTCTCCCATATTTAATGTTGATATAGGAGTAGGCCAGGGTTCTGTGCTCTCTCCTATATTATCAGCTCTTTATCTCTCCTTATTCATTTACATCTTAGAAAATCACCTTAAAAATCTAAAAATTCCGATTTCTATTATTTCATTTGTTGAAGATTGTCTCTTTATCTCACAGACTAAGTCCATTAACATTTCAAACAGTCATCTCATTTTTCATTTTAACAGATTCCAATAAGTCTTCAATCCTCCTATGCTCAACCTCACTCTACTAGGAGGCTCCATCTTATAGCCCAATGATTTGTGGAAGTACTTGGGCTTCATATTCGATAGAAAATTGATGTTCCATCAACACATCGATTTTTATGCAAACAAATCAATATCTACAGTCAAATGCATGAAACTACTTGGCAACTCAAACTGTGGCATCAACCCTCTTCAGAAGCACCTTCTGTATAGAACTTGTGTACTCCCTATCACATTATATGGGTTCCAGCTTTGGTTTTATAACTATACTCCCATGACATATCACCTGAAAGCTCTAGGAAAAATGCAAAGAAGAGTGGCTATATAGATCCTAAGGGTCTTTAAAACATCCCCATTATATAGTATTGAAGCCATTGCTAGGCTCATTCCCATTAAACTTCACCTCCAAAAGTTTGGTAGAAGATCACAACTTAGAATACATAAACTTCCATCTAACCATCTCATATGCTCTCTCATCAATCCTCAAAGTAATGTGCATTTATCACATAACTTTATACATCTCAACTCTCTCACCAAGCATTAACACTCACTCATCAAAAGCTATTTAGTCAACATGGCTAATAGGTTTAATGAAAGTCTCCTATCTTTTACTCTTTTCCATTCTGAATTTTTGCCTGGACTTAGAATAATTGACAATTTCTCAGATCGCATTACATTCAATGTTCATAACAAAGAAAAAGATGATAAGCATCATGCTCGACAACTTAATAACTTGACTTTAGAGTTATCTTCATCACCTTCCACCACCATCACAGCATCAGATGCTAGTATCAAAAACAACATTGTTATGTCTATCTCGTACATACACACTTTTAACAATCCCATCATTAAGACAGTCCATCATGTGGTTCATGTTATAGGCACTGAAGCCGAATTATTTGCTATCAGGTGTAGTATCAACCAAGCCTTAAAATTCGATAATGTGTCAAAAGTCATTGTCATCACCAACTCCATTCACACAGTGAAAAAAATCTTTGAATCAACTGTCCATTCATTTCAAGTCCAATCAGTAACCATCCTATCTGATCTTTACAAGTTTTTCAGGTGTCACAAGAACAATTCTATTGAATTTTGGGAATGCCCAAGTTGTCTCAAGTGGCATCTTCATAATAAGGTCGATAAAGAATCAAAGACCTTCAACCTAATTCCTCTCATTCCAAGCAAAATATCTTGGGACTTTAGTAGGAAGAGCAAAAGCGATGATATCCTCAAAGTTTGGAAAATGACATTCCAAGCTTTAAACCTAAAAGGAAATCAATTCTTGGACTTACTCAACAATGATAACAACATTATCAAACCATCTTATATTAAAGAAGAATCATGGCTCAAAAAGTTTGGCCACTTGAACTCACTATGTGTGTGTGCTACAAGAGCAATCACCAATCATACTCTGATAGGTAAATATAGACTTAGGTTCTTCCCTAGGGATGAATTTAAATGTCCATGTAGCTTATACTCCATTGAATCAAGGCACCATATTCTATATGAGTGTGGTAGATTTAATGGTTATTGGAATCTGAGAAGGAACTCTCTAAGTCATTTTGTCATATTCTTAGAACTTAATCTGGGTGCACTCACTTTTTCTGATATTTTAATTTAAATAATTTTTTTCTTTTTCTTTTCTTTCTGTTTTTCTCTCTATTTCTAGTTTCATGTATGTCTGTTCCTTTTGTAAGTAGTTATGAAGTAGCTACCATGGCCTGCCCTCACACTCTGTGTAATAAAATGTTGATTTAAAAAAAAAAAGTTACTCCATCTTTATCTAGTCATCATATTTCCTTTGGTTTATTGCATATCTCTTTTATTTTTATTCATAGCCTCCATACTTCCACTCACTTGTTTACTATATTTTGGATAGATATAAAGATGACCTTCATTACTATGTAAATAGGCACATATTTGAACATTCATATTTAGTCTATAGCCAGACTATGCTAGGACCAGTTTCTTTCTTTCTAGTTCTAGTGATATAAATACATTATTTTATCTGGATATCTACTGTACAATCTCTTGTTAGGTTATGGGCCCTGACAGTATTTATATCTAGGATTCATCCCTTAGTAGTCTTCATTTTCCTGAGCTTAATGGCACTAATTATCACATATAGTCTGATAATATGAAAGTAGCATTACAGGCCCACCTTCTTTGGCTCTTTGTTGAAGGACTTGAAGAATGTCCTCTGAAATCTCCTGCTGTAAACAAAGATGGGAGGCCCTACTGTTGTGACAACCACTAACCAAAATATGTTACAACTCAAAGTCCTTAGGGTTGGACAATAAGATGAAAACCTTGTATTAGGGCTTAACATAAGAGAACTCAATAGAGAACACTGTACAGGATTATCTACCTTATATACTAAAAGCCCATAGTCTGTGCTCTACTACTTTAGCCTATCTTAAATAACTGTATATTTTCCTTAAGATCAACATATGTTAAACATACTGTATGATGTCATCCTTCTAGAATCTTCTATACTCTTCTATTGTGACACATGATCATGTTACTGTGACTGATGTGTAACAGCATCACATATAACCCTAAGTTCTGAGATAGAAAATATAAAAAGTAAAAGTAAATAAAAGAAAATAAGAATAAGAAAGAAAATGAAAATAAGTAAAGTCTATTGCTTTCAGCTCTGACAAGATGGTTAATAGCATACTTAAGTAGTCTTACAAGTGAGAATCTCATGGAGATCACAAGAGAACTTGACAAGAAGTTCCCAATGTATTTCTATACTATATATACTATTGGTACATAGTCTATGCTAATGATAAATAGCCCTACTGTTTATACATCAGCCATAAGTGCATGAGGTGAACATGCTATAAACATACATCTTGATATTATCCTTCTAGTCCCTTCTTCTAAGTTTTAGGCCTATAACATAATGTCACATGCCTCTTCATCATTCAAGGAATAAAAGAAAAAGAAAAGAAAAGAAAAAGAAAAATCAAATCAAAGAAAATAGATAAAAGAAAAAGGAAATCAAAATAAAATATAAGAGTTTAAGCATACTATGATATCTATCCTATGAATTCAACTAGATACAAGGATTGGATGATGCTGAAGAAAGAATACCTTATATAATACAGGTCTGATTCTATAGTAGTTGGTCTTATACAAGTGTTACAAACTTAAGTTCTTAGAGTGGGACAAGTAAATAAACCTTATATTGGGTTAACACAAGAGAACTCAATAAAGAACTCTGTACAGGATTGTTTACCTTATATACTGAAAGCCCTTGGTCCATGCTACTCTACTTCTAGCCTACTCTAAACAGCCATATGTTTGCCTTAAGATTAACATATATTATAACATCATCCTTTCAATGTAATGTGTGCTCATGTGACCATGACTGTGACTGCATCATGTGCTATGTGATGGCTTGTGACAGTGTGACATCACACTAACCCTAACCCTAGGTTCTCAAAATAGAAAATAAAGGAAAAGAAAATAGAAATGAAAAAGAAAAAGAATTAGAGTCCACTGTCTTCAACTCTGACAACACAGTGCAATCAAGTTTGGTCAATGTAAACATATTGCCAGTGCTGTATATTTAGAAAACTTATGTAATTGTCTTCACAACATTTATATTGTCTAATATCAGAGAATAAACATATACTACTATTATCAGCAGTTGTATACCAAGAAGTAGGACAAACATACTACTATGTCTGATCATATTGAATCCTTTTTCCATCTCTGTTGTTATATTGTTAAATCTGGTCAGAAACTTGATGATATCTATATTGTTCTACTTTCATTGTCCTACTCAAATATCTGGAATATTGTGAAATGAAATCTTCTGGATAAGAGGAGTGGACTTATTCTCAATACTGTAATAGCTGAATTGTTATCCATTCATAATCATACTGAAAGAAAGTAACTTGTGAAGGAGTCTGAAAAAAAGCAGAAGTTGGAATAGTTAGCCTTATGGGTAAAGTCCACTTCTGGAGAAGAGAACTCAAGTAGTAGTAATTTTAGAAAGAAGAGCAAAAAGAAAAATAAGTCAAAGTCAAAGCTCTAGCCTGCTGACTCAACATGCAACATATGCAACAAGAAGAGACATTGGAGTCCTGTTAAGAGCAATTCACACTTACTAGAATTATCTACAAGTAGTATAAAAGAAGAATTAAGTTGGAAGATAGGTTGAAAGTAGTACTACACTAATATATACCATGTTCTCCTAGTTCAGAAGGCCATTTCCCACAGTGGTGATATTTTTCCAACATGTCCAACAAAAGCTTATCTTCTATAATAATAATCTTTCTTGCAACACAACTCCACAGCAGTAATGCAACCATCTTCTAGCCCTTGAGTATTTGGTCTTCTATGATAGGGATACTTCTATCAAACTCAGTCTTCTACAACAGAGTTCTCCTATCTAGTCTCTTTCAGTGTTTTAATACTGAAATCTAAAACCTCTGCTTGAAGCTGTATACTGAAACCCCTGAGCATCTCCTAACTATCTGACTTGTATATAAGACTAGTAGTTACACTGTAATTTACTAGTTTGATAATTGATAAAGATAAACTTGATCTCCAGTGTTTAGAAGTAATATACCACTATTAGTACTCAACTCTCTTTTAGACTCCACCTAATTATCTGAAGTTGTAACCATATAGCAGATAGATGGTATAACATATAAGCTGAAGCCAAGATTGTTTTGACAAGTCTGTATTACCAAGCTTATAGTATATATTTTCTGTATTCTATACATCTTCAAGCTGATTTTATAGACTTTTGCCTCCTAATGTGAACTATGCCTGACATATGTAGATAAGATGACCTTGGTCTCAACAGAAGATTATTGTACCTAGTCTAACTTGTCATATAATTGTTGTGACAACCACTAGTTACAAAGATCAATAATCATACAAAGCAGTAAATCTCTCAGTAAAATATCAAGTGGGGATTGCAAGAGAACTCAACAAGAAGTCTCTACTATATTAGAGTTCTATTTATACAAACTACACCTGGTCTGTGCTACTAATAATTACACCTGCCCTTATGTCTATACTTCATTCTCATATCTGCCTCATGTCTTACTCAAGGCCATCATGTTGCATCCATGTACCCTGATATTATCTTCTAGATTCTTCTACCATGTTCTAGGCCTATGATGTCACATCATGTGACATGTCATGTGACTGCAGTGTCATGTGCCTCTTCATCATCCAAAATCAAAAAGGAAAAGAAAACAAAATTAATATAAAATCAAAAACATTAGATAAAAGAAAAGAAAAATTGTTAGTATCCAAAACATTCCATAACAATAATTATATTTTGGGAGAGAAAGTTTAGATATACTTAGAGTAAGTGTGGCACAGTCTAAGTTGATTATCAGACTAAGAAACTGTATATGGTAGCCAATGTTCTTAAATATGAAAGTATTAATCTAATAATATTCTACTGCTGTATATATTCTGGATTTTTGGGTACTATAGAAATTGTTGTTTAAAACTCCATAGAATTGATAAGAAATACAGAATTTGTTCTTAAGTTGATAAATGATTGGAATAGTGTATGATTTACACTAGAAGAGGGTAGGAAGAGTACAGATGTTAGATAGTATATGATAAGTTCTGAATATCCAAAGAAGAGAGAGTTTACAGCTGCTAAGTGTTAGAGTTAAGGATAATAAACTCTATTTATTTTCTTATTGGAATTTAGAGTTAAGGTTTAGTGTGACATCAGATGTGACTGTCACAAATATTATATACATAGCCTATGCTAACAATAAATAATCTTACTCTAATACCTATACATTAGCTATAAATATACCATATATGTTAGAAGCTTAAGCTTAAAAGTTAGAGCAAAAGAACAACCTTGTATTGGATAATATAAAAGAACTCAATAGAGTTCTTAAGTATAATCTGTCTATCTTATATACACTAGGCTTTTAGTCTATGCTACACTAAACCTAGTCTACTCTAAAGAGCATGTGTTTGTCTTAAGATCAACATGTATAATATATGTTGTATGATATTATTATTCTAGAACCTTCTATAATATTCCATATTTCATGTAATTATGTGACTATGATTGTGATAGTATTATGTAACAGTTTGTAATATTACACTAACACCTAATCTTAAGTTCAAAAATAAAAAATAAATAAAGTCTACTATCTTCAACTCTGATAATATATATACTATGAAGTGAATATACCATAGATATATATCTTAATATCATTTCTTCTAATTCTTTCTACAATGTTTTAAGTCTATGATATTATATGATATTATGTGTCATGTGACCACAGTTACATGCCTTTTATCATTCAAGAAATAAAAGGAAAAAAGAGAAAGAAAAATCAAATTAAGAAAAATAGATAAAAGAAAAATAAAAGAAAAATAAAATATAAAAATTTAAGTATACTATAATATTCTTAGAGGTTCTTCTAGGACATTGTATTAGATCCAATATACTGATCTAAATACTAGTTCTACTTATTTAGTTGAAAGAACTATGAGTATATACTTATGATACTACTGTATAGGCTATCAAAGCTTTTTATACAATAGCTATATAAATAGTAAATTTTGCTAGTTTTCTTTGTCTAATATAAATATCAATTACTATTCTTATTATAAATCTTATTAGTCTAATATCTGTTTCTATTTAGAATAAATACTTATGTACTCTTGTAGTAGTTGAGGTTAGTTATTATTATACTATAGAATATCTGTTATATAATAAAGAAGAAACTGGGCCTATTGTCTAGGATGTTATTACTTGGAAAGGCAATCTGATTGAAGGCATACTGACTCTACAGTGATAATGGGTCTGAATTTGTAAATTCTACTATGACTTAATTTTATCAATATAATAGTATTATACATAAAACTACTATTTCTTATCTTCTGGAGCAAAATGAGATTGTAGAACACACTATTGTAATATTCTTTGAGATAGTTCAATACATGTTGTAGAGTGCAGGAGTGGATCTGTAGTATTTGAGAGAAGTATTTATATATGCTGTTATTAGAGTTAAAAAAAATAAACTTTATTTATTTCATTTTTCTTTCTTATTTTTATTTTTTATTTAGAACTTAGAGTTAGAGTTACATGTGGTGGTCACATATATTATAGTCACAAGTCACATGATTACATGACACAAAGAAGATTATAAAAGGTTCTGGAACAGATTATGTTTTATAGTATAGTTATAACATGTTTGTTAGAGAATATTGGTAATATTGTAAGTTCAGATTCACTCTACAAAGGCTTAGTTACATTTCTAGACTGGTCATTACCTAGAATAGCTTCTGATAGATGTTACATATCATCTAACATCTGCACTCTTTCCACTCTCTTCTAGTATAAATCATATTCTATTCTAATCACTATTAATCTGAGGACCAAACTGTCAAGACCGTTGACGGTGGACTTCATTTTTATTTTCTCTCTTTTATTTAATTTTTCTTTTCGTTTATTTTCTATTTTCTATTTTTAGAACAACTCAGGTTAGGGGTTATCAGTCACACTGTCACATCAGTCACAAATTGATGGCGTAGTCACAAGACTGATTACAGGACTTGGGAGAATAGAGTAGAAGGTACTAGAATAAAGTGACGTTATACAGCATGGACAACATATGCTGGCCTCATGTAATACTCATGGTCATTTAGGATAGGGTGCACAGTAGTTAGCACGGACCATGGGCTATAGTATATAAGGTAGACTACTTTGTCTTAGGAACTCTATCGAGTTCTCTTGTGTTACTCAATACAAGAGTTGTTCTTTTGTCCAACCCTAAGGACTTTAGATCATAACACAAACCCTATACTGTTCATCAATTCTATAGAGTTCCAAATAACAACCTCTATAGTACCTGACAATCTAGAATATGTACAGTAATAGGATATTATTAGATTATCACTTTTATATTTACTAGAGTTATTCTATCAGCTTGCTAAAGACTTGAATAAGTTGGCAAAAAGACAGTATAATTACTAGTTCTAAGTTCAATAGGCATATACTAGTAGACTAAATGATATGATTGTTCTGTTATTTCTCACTGTACAAATATTTCAGAATCTTCATCTAGTACAAGTCATGGTTGATGTTAGAGTTGTGAAAGTTAGACTTTATTTTATTGTATTTTTTTCTCATTTCATATTTTTTTTCAATTTCTTTTCAATTTTTTGAACTAGAGTGAGAGGTTAGCATGATATTACATGTTACTATCACAAATTGTTATACAATATGACTTAGTGTCACACAGTCACATGATCACAAGTCATGATGGAAAACTATAAAAAGTTCTGGAAGCAATAATGTTATATAATATGTTATATACATAGTTATTTAAGGTAGGATATTTAAGAATGATAGCTACTGTATACCATTCTTTAGTTTATTAATCAAATTGGACTTGTGCCATACTTGTTTTATAATCCTTCCAAACTCTTGTTATCCAAAAATTACAACTGCACAATGAATAGACTAGGTGCAATGTCATCTATTGAAGCCAAGGTCAATTATCCATGTAGTACTATTTCTAGCTCTCTTATGTTATTTATCAAGTCTACTCTTGTGCTTCTGTCTTCTATGCTACATCTGCAGATAAATCTGGTAAGTGTAAATTGTCCCATAACAATAGACTGATAACTACCTCTATCTTATAGTAAAAAGGAAATAGAATTCAAGTTCATTATTTTCAATTCTAGCATAAACCTGTTAAGCAAATGAACTGAGAACTTATAGGAAAGTCCTCTGTTCTTCCTACTCAACTGAGTAGGGATATGCTATTAAGTTAGAGTACTCTCAGTTACTGAATGCAGATGTTTTTGAGTGGGTAAATAAGTTATCTACAGGAAAAAGAGCTGTTGGGAGCTAGATTGTTTTTTAAAAAAAGAATTTTGGTGAAACCTTTTTATCTGTAGCCAAGTTCTCTACACTTTGTATATTGCTTGATTTCTCTACTTATCTAGATTTTGAGATCCACCAGATTAATATTGTAGCTACTTATTTGCAGAGTAATCTTAATGAGTATATCTATATAGAGGTTTTAGATAGATAAAGTATAGAAACTGGGATTAGGTGGCCATTATTGGAGATTGAAGAAAGTCTTATATAGTTTGAAGCAGGCCAGACAATAGTAGAAGAAAAGACTTTATGAAGTTCTAATAAAGTTTGGATTCAAGTGTGATTTTGTAGACAACTGTCTTTATGTCCAGAAAGAGGATAGAAAAACAGTTCTACTTGTTCTCATATATGCTAATAATATAGTAGTTAGTAGCTCAGGTAGTCATTAGAATTTTCTTTTAAGGAAGCTCTAAGTAAAGACCTTGTGTCATATGCTAAGTCTACCTATTCCAAAGATACATCACTGTAGTAGTAATGTCTCCAAACATATCTGACAAAAGCTTATCTTTCCTACAACACATTCCTACAGTAGTGAGATAATCTAAGATTATTAACCTCAGTCTTCCATAGTGGAGTTCTCCTATCTGATCTCTCTTGGTGTTTGACCACTGAAATCTCTGAGCATCTCCTAACTATCTGTCTTATATATAAGTCCAGTAGTTACATTATAATTTGCTAGTCTGATAATCAATGAAGATAGACTCTATTAAACTTGATTACTAGTGTTCAATAGCAACATACCACCATCAGTACTCAACTTTCTTACAGACTTCATCAAGTTATCTAAAGTTATGACCATGTAGCAAACAAACAGTGTTGTCAAGATCATGGATGGTAGACTCCATTTTTATTTCTTCTTTTCATTTTATTTTTATTTTCTTCTTTTTCTTTTTCTTTTATTTTCTATTTTTAGAACAACTCGGGTTAGGGTTTATCAGTCACACTGTCACATCAGTCACAAGTTGATGGCATAGTCACAAAAACTGATCACGGGACTTGAGAGAATGGAGTAGAAGGTTCTGGAATGAAGTGATATCATACAGCATGGACAACACATGTTGGCCTCATGTCATACACATGGTCATTAGGGTAGGGTGCACAGTAGTGAGCATGGACCATGAGTAGTAGTATATAAGGTAGACTACT
>Ga0157363_1000987_pt1 | contig 22873 bp, 14 predicted proteins | sample AttsexASBM1_FD_111477 | JGI IMG/M metagenome (GOLD analysis project Ga0157363, IMG submission 111477) | Fungus gardens microbial communities from leaf cutter ant in Ribeirão Preto, State of São Paulo, Brazil - Atta sexdens ASBM1 | ecosystem: Host-associated > Fungi > Mycelium > Unclassified ... | reverse complement strand
ATTTCTGCAAGCTGGTTATCATAATCCTTATTTTGCTATATTTAATTTTTAACCCGAATTCTGCAAACGCGCAGAATATTTTTTATGAAGAGACTATTATTACTTTTTTTTAAAATAAAAAAAAAAAAATATATATATATATACATATATACATATATATATATATATATATATATATATATATATATACATATAACAATAAAAAATATATTGTGTACATATATAATAATTTATATATGCGAACATATAAAACTAACCGCTGTTGCTATGCTGGGACAATGGAACTGGCTTCTTTCTACTGTATGCAAGTAAACATCACGAGGAGATTTCTGATGAGTATCTTTGCAGGTGCTACCGGGCGCGATCGATGCGACAGTTTGCCGTCGAGAGCTCGTACTACCAGTGAAGGACAACCAACTACAGTTGTGTTAAGCCATCCTAGAGGAGCCCATATTATGTCGCACGTACCGCGACCACATTCCATGTGTGGCCGAGGCCTCTCATATTCTCCACCAATCGCGTCGATGCCTATTAGTCCATCTTCTGACGTCTGTTCGTCGGATTCGGCCGGATCGTCACCTTCGATGGATGATTGTGGTGAGAATATTTTGGAAGAAAGCACTGTCTCGAGGTACGGGCATTCCTTGACACCTGACGAGCCTGTAATCTTAGACAAGAAAGGTGACGACTATGCCCTGTGGTCAACGTCGCATCCACATTTGAAATACTCGCCAAACTTTAAATCTCATTCGCCCTCTCAGGTGAGTGTACTCGTAATATTACTTCTGAATCTTAACATATTATTAATAAAAGAGCTTTTATACAATATAAAACATATAAGGATAGTAACCATCTTCTAATCTCTATATAGTAAAGAAATTTAATTATCTTTTATGTTTAATAAAATCCAATAAATCCTCCTTTTTTATAATATTTATAAATAATAAACTCAAATTTTTATTTTTACTGGTTTGTATTTTCTATATTTTATTTAAATAAAATGATATTTAATTCAAACAAAGTACTGTTTTATACTTTTAATTGCTGGGTAAACTAATAATTGATCGTTTTGGTTGCAGAGTTCCTACCAGAGTGAAATGTACAGTCCCTGTGGGTCGAGTCCGGGTCGTGGAGGCGTATACATGCCCATGAGCCCGGCGACAACGGCTCATTCGCATTCCCGTGGATCATCCCTTGTGGAGGAAAGCAACGTGGATGGCTACGTACCGATGGCACCAGTTGGAGATGACGGTTATGTCGATATGGATCCTGTAAATAGTCATAACGGTCACTTTTCGGACGATATGTCGCAGAACGATGGCAGTAGCTGTTCTGTTACATCTGGCACGCCTAGTACGGATCTGCGGTTTTCTGAATATCATTTGGACAAGGTAACCAGCTTTTTAACACCTGGGGAAGATCTGCAAGCCAGACAAACCAGAGCTTACTCCGTTGGATCGAGACCGGAACAAGCCAATAGGCATCGTAAAAATAGGTAGTTAAAAATATTATTTAAGTTTTAAGTATTATATACGTTGTTATTTGATATAATATTATTCACAAAATTCTGTGACATGATTTGAGAGAATGTTTCAACTAAATGAGTTTTAATCAGGTTTAATTTCTGAGTAATTATCGTGGTCATATGGGATCGTGACATAGAAATGACACCTTGAAGTTTTTTGCTATTCGTAAATAAAGAGAATTTGGGTAAAAAGAAATAATATGATTGCTTTAAAACAATTAACACTTGTAAAATTGAATCGAAGCTGTCCTTATTCCCCTCCCTCCTCTGACAGTCAGTAGATAGTCGTAAAAGCACGTAAAGTGAAAATAGGCTACGCATGTGAATTAAGTGAACGCTGGCAAACACAGTATGCAAATTTCTCACTTACGATGTCAATCCAATATGGCTGCAGCGATTACTCAGGAGTTTTAAACATTGTTTAAGTACTCCACCGACATGAATGATATGAACGGCATTTTTTACTTTACATCAATCTTTATGCAGATTGGACATTACTCCGCAAGACGCCAACAGAGTACGAGCATTTTCCGTAGGTAGTCGATCTAAGAGGCCTGAGATCGGAAGGCTAGCCAATGTAATTACTGCGCCATTACCAGCTGGTTCGGAAACCACAAATTCGAAGTCAAGTTCCGCGCCATTGCTGTCGAGCTCTTGGGGACACAATTCGGGTTGCTCCGGAGCGTCCGATCGCATGGAGGATCTCATGGAGTTGGATTTCACGAGGCCCAGTGTTCCAACCGCTCTCTCTTCGCCTCCGACATCATGTTCCCAACCTCAGTCGCAACCGCAACTGTACTCTACTTATTCTACTGCCACCGACACTAGTTCCTATGTCGACATGTCGCCCGGACAAGCTCCCATATCGACTACTGCCCCATACGTCGATATGAGTGGCATAAATAAGGTATTATCGATATTTTTGCTGATAAAATTGTTGCATAAGTCGTTGTTGAGTAACAATAAAAATTATTTTCTTACAGATCAATCGCAATAACAATAATAATACAATCACTGCCAACCACAATCATAGCCACATGCATATATCATCGCTAACTTTCGCTCATAAACCTGTAATTACGACTTTAAAGCCGGTAGAAGAAGCTGAGGGACCTTATATGAAAATGGATGGTACCATAGAGATAGATTGGACGCATTCGGAAGCGAGTCCGAAACAATTGTCATCGCCTATTCAAGAGGATACCTATCAAACAAATGGGCCACCAGGTATTAATTTGTAAACATTTATTGCAAAAAAAATTCTTAAATTCTTAATTCTTAGAATATTATTCTTTATATAATATGATGCAATAAAAATAATATTTGAAAATTATTATAAATATTATTTAGGCAGCACAAGAACAGCACCTGTAGATCTTCCGCAACCAAGGCGTCCTCCGGAGGGCTACGTCGAGATGTCTTTTAAAGCGCGGCCGAGTTTAGAACAAGATTACATAAATATGAGTATGGGTGGGAACAATCGAAACAATCGTAAAACACGAACGAGCAATCGCAAGGAAAAATCGCGATCGCAACCAATCGCGATTCAGGCAGGCAGCAAGCCATCTAAAACTCCAAATTTTCTACCTTTGAATGGAAGTCCGACATCCGAGAGTCTAGCGAGCACTCCCGCCTCTCCGCCGCGAGCAACACCAACGGGTTCATCGGCCACGATTTTCCCCTTTTCTCTGAACAGTCCTCAGTCACCTGTGAAACCTTTCACGAAAAAAAACGATGAGTTCTCCACGACAGAAGGAGAAGGTTTTTCTAACCAAAATAAAAATAACGAATATGCAGTGATGGAACCCGCAAATACGGTTTATACGCCGTGTTCTACCCCGTTGACGGAAACGATATCCTTGTCGAACGCAAATAGCGAGAAGCCACCTAGTCCTGTAGAGAAAAATGTTCGAATTATATTAAAGTCTTCGTCATCGCAAGAACACGGTAAGCCCATTAACGTAATAACGAAAAAACTGTCGGATCTAACGGTGTCGAAACCGCGTCTCGTCACGGCCTCACCGAACACCAGTCCTACCCTGACGGGTTTCAAGCCGTCAACCGTGCAACAGCCGAAGCCATCCTCGCCAAAATTCATTGACGAGACTCCAACGCCTACGCCCACATCTACACCCACGCCCACGCCAAGTCCGTTGGACAGCGAGGGCTACGAGAAGCTTCAACCAGGCGCGACAATACTGCATTACGCTAGTCTCGATCTGCCGGAGGTCGATAATCCAGCGCCCGTGTCGCCGGCGTCCACGCAGGAGAATTTCACCTACGCCGAGATCGACTTTGAGAAACTCAAGCAGACCTAAAATATGCACTATCCAAAATGCGCATATTTTGCTGCCCCCATGTCGCGTACAAGGCTGTGCGTGACGTGGGGTGGTTTGGCTGACGCCTCTTGTGTTCCCCACGATAGCAACGAGTAGGCAGGGTATAATCGATCGTTCTGACATTGGCTCTGCTGGTCTAACGAACAAGGCGCCGGGTAGGAACTGTATATATAATTCATTTCTTTTTCTCTCCAGCCTAATGGCATTATATCGCTCACCGATCTTTCTTATGTAATAGATTGGCAGCCTATTTTACATTGTTTGAGAAATAAGCATCGTTGGTACCTATAGTTCTGGTTGTACTGCATTAATATCGTATTTTATCGGAATGATGTGAAATTTTTTAATATAAGCGAAATACACTTTTCTCGCTGATTCCGAAGAGAGTCCTCAAATCTGTCCACATGTATGCTATTTCTAATATTAAACGATCGGTAATTTAACGGAAAAGAGCAAATTACGAAAATGTTATCTTTTATTTTTAGTTAAAATATTATATTTGTATAATTGGGGTTAGTAGAAGAAATTTTTTTGATATTAGAATATATCATCTAGTTAAATGAGAATCGCTTGTAAAAATGTATAAATCTTTTAAATTTTAATTTTGTTAGTGGATTTGCGTGTTATCTCTATCAAAATTTGTTTTGTTTTGTATTATATTTCTAGATGCTGACAAGCCAAATATGTATAAGTCAATTCTTTTGAGATATATATAGATATATACACACCAAATTTAAACTTGTATATTTATGATAATCTCCTAATATATATATGACGATGAAATTTATTTATATCGATTGTTTTTGGAGCTGCGCTCATACGTAACATAAATTCTATTATTTTTCAGTACGCGTATAAATTAACGACGTACATTTTATTTACCCATTGTAAATTATATTGAATTTGATTTTTCGAAAAAAAAATCTGCACTTTATTGTTCTGTACAGGGAATAGCATGTTACTCTATTTACATGTTCACTTATTTACCTTAACGTTTTATAACAGCTAAATTGTCGAATTCGGATATGTTTGTGCATTGTTTTAAAAAGAAAGTAATTGTATACATATGTGTGTATAAACTTGCGCAATATTGTGTGACATATAAGATATCGGCTTCTATTTTTAATGTTTTATCTTTATCCGAAAATCTCTGGACATTCAATGAGACCTTAAATAACGGAATCTGCGAAATCTTAGATGTAAGGGAAAACGTGAAACCATGGATTTACAATTTTTATAACTCTCGAAAGGATCATTCTAAGCCTATTCTTGCGCAGAAATATGTTCCGATCTCGTCGGTCTTTCACCGAAATGGATGAAAATTCTCACAATTTCAATGAAACCCTGCTTTTAGACGTTGCGATTAATCCGTTGATATCAGCATTAATTGGAATTGAATTGAACGAAATTGAGGTATTGTAAGCTTTAGGAATATCACATAGAATACGGTGGTGTGTAACAGTACACTACCAGAAACATAAGTACTGAAAGAGAAACGCGACGGACTTGATCTTCGTAACGATTAATTGCGAACCGGATGAAATTCCGCAGAGCGAAACCGATATTCAATAGATACCGGAAGTATACATCGTTGCGCTTTCGCGTCTTCTCTGTGCCGAATTTTAATCGGATTGTCTCCTCGCGAAAGGAATGTTACCCGCCAATGTTAGATCGACATCTCTCATAGAATTCGTATTACAGACAAAATAGATGTTCCGTACACAATGGCAGTATACATGTGTTATAACGCTTTTCATATAAATTATGACGGGCCGAAGGCGCCTTGAAAGAGCTAATTCGGCCTCGTATACACACGTACACATAAACATACAGTCGCATGACGCGTATACATATATGCATATTCGTGCTGCAGGATATTCTGTAAAAACGGTACAACCGACACGTCGTGCCGAGGGACGATACAAAGAAAGATGATGTAGAGTAATATTTAGTAAGAGAATTATTTAAGGAAAAAAAGAGCAAAACGGATGAGGAAAAAAAAGGAAGAATAAAGATGCCTATGTGTAACGAATCGATTCTTCGGTTCAATAAAACGGCTTATCTCGTTTGAGCTAAACAAAAATATTCGTTCTTTGCATATATTTCTTATTTAAACGTATTACGGTTGTATCGTAACGTACAGGGTGTCTTGTATATGTACATGTATGTCTGACTGAGTTTTCATGTGAATTACGAGCGCGTGTGCGTGCGTGCGTGGATGGATGCGTGCGTGCGTGCGCGGTCTTTTCGTTGTTGTGCTGTATGTACATGGAAGTATATACGTGACGGACATATGTGTACGTATACATATATGTACACACATACACACATACATATATATAAATATATATATATATATATATATATATATGTTATAAATATTAAGTATAATAATAATTAATAAACTCGCAATATATATACCGTTGTTTTATTTTTTATTAAACCTTCGGGAATGTCTCATAAATTTTAAGGACTTGTCGTCAATGAAAGAAATCAGCTTTGATTAATTTTGAAATGTAATTTTAAATGAATAATTGTTTAACAATTAATAATTATTTTCTAAGTTTCTATTTGTAATATTTTTCTCATATACTCTGAATAGTTTATATTGATACAACAGCTATAATATTGAAATATATATAATTTATAAATACAATGTACAATCTTATGAATGAAAATCTCACGATCAAAGTTATTTAAATATTTTCTTGGTTTTATACATATGATAAGTCTTCAAGTATTTGAGTATTATAAGCTATAAATATGTATATTCTCTCGTGTCTATGTATTCGAATAAACTTAATTTATCATTATATATAATTTATCTAAAATTATCGCCATTTCTTTTTATTAATTTTTTAAATCTAATTTAAGAAAATTTATTGTGACAAATATCTTATAAAATGTAAAATGTTCTAATTATTTCCTGTTAGATGACGCCACTTGTTCTATACCCGCGATATTTTTCGAATCGGTTCTCGCACATAATACCTACACTTAATTAAATTTATCGGATAAGCGTGGCGTTTATTATTAGTTTGTTTATCAAAATTACCGATTAACGTATGAATCAAATAGAATTGGAACTCGATCCGCATATATTTATTTGAATAAATTTTTAATTTAAAGAAAGTAAGTTATATTCTGGAAGAATAATTAGAGTACTATATTACCGATATTTTACAAATGTAATATTTCTGTTTTGTCAACATAATTACATAACATTTTTTGCATGTTTACATAACACAATAACATTTTTTAAAAGAATTATATACAAACACATATCGATTCATTATTTGAAAATATAAAAATTGCTTCAAAATGTTTCATTATATAAAAGAATTAATCTTAAATATTGCATCATCTTAAATAAAATCAAGCTTTACATATAGAAAACTAATAAAATTTCATTTAATTTAAAATAAATTTTAACAGAAATTTTAGAATTATCGTTCTTTCCATCAATGTCACATAAGAAATTTATTTTTTATCTGATGAACATTTTTCGAAAATTTTTATTTTTATTTATTGTCAAAAATAGCGAATAATAGTTACTTATGTTTGAATATCTGAAATATCTAATGCAGCAAATACTACGAAAAATTTGGAAACTAATACAGGCATTTAATAATAAGAAACACCGAGATCTTTTTATATTACAAAAATAAAATATATTAAAATAATATGTAAATATTTATTAAAATTAGAAGAACGAGATATTAAATATGTAATATTTTACAAATAAAAACTATATTAAATACATATTTATTAAGTTCAAAATTCACATCGTGATCCTATTGATTGTAGGATACAAGGCGTAGGTCAGGTAATAGATTTGTAAATTTAGGATTAGTGGCTGACAGCTGAAAATATAAATTCCTTTAGTCTGGAAACACAGTGGTGTCTCAATGCTAAGCTAAGTTTCTATTACGTGCCTCGTCAATAATAGGATTGGATAAGTACCTGTTTTTACAATAATTTCTACAATGCAGAACCTTTTAAGTAGAGTCCACAGTTTTTGTAGCAAAGAGTTGGACAGTCACATGCAGTTATTAATATTATATAAAATTTGTGTATGTCACGATATTTAATTGCACGTAAACTGCAGTTAAATGGATGAATATTTTGAAAAATATAAAGATAGATTTACAAAAGAAATAATCTTTTCAGCTGCTCTCTCTTGGAGAGAAAAGAAGAGAAGATGCAAATTCATAAATATGAATTGATAAAAAGCAGTCCTAAAATCTAAGGGAAAACCTCAAAGATACTTAATGAAAAAATAAATAAACTAAGAAATAAAATACCAATAAAAGAAGAACAGTTGCTAATTATTATTTCTTCCATGATCGAATTCTACATTTCATTATTTTCATTCGAAACTCCAAAAAATATAACTTTTTACGCAATTATGTTGTATTTTAACATGGAAAGAACGGTTTTGCTGTCTAAAAATTTAGATACAGATGAAAATAATTTTGTTAACTATAAACGCTAGAATGTTAATTCTTTGCAGCATTGCTCAAATTTCTCACATAATTATTTTCATTATTCAACAAAATTATCTTTAAATCTGTGTCTACTTAAATTTTTATAACAAAATCATTCTTTCCATGAAAGAGATAAAATATAAGAAAGTATTACATAATACTGCGCACAATGGAGGGAATATTATATAAAAATAGGAATAAATTAAGAGTTTAACCTATCAAAAACCGCGTATTCTGATGTAACCAGTTTTTGATACGTTGAAATCTTAATAAGCATTTATGCCCGTCATTCATAATTAGGCCTATTTAAGGTTTCCTTAAATTTATCTTCAGATGTTCTACAAATTATTTCATTGAACTACTGAGCATCTAAAGATAAATTTAAGGAACTCTCAAGTACAAGATCTAATTATGAATACGGGCATTATTTTTCTATCGTACGTATTCGCTAACACATAACACGCACACGAATGTGCGCATCCTCGCTGATTATTCGCAATAAAAATAATACGCGCGCGATTTACGCGCGCGCGCGCGCGCGGATTTTCCTCTACGCACTTTACGCGCGTGCCACTGCGTATAACGTAGTATAACGTGATATAACGTGCGCGTTATCAATGGTGTTTATGACGATCCAGTCTCCTGAGAGGAGCCTCATCAGTGAGGCGAGCGCGTGAATTCAGACACACTCTCACAAGCGGGCGTACGCCTGCTAATTGCAGCTGGGGCTAATTGATTATGGGGCGGTCGTTTTACGATGTTTGGCGAACATGTCATCTCGCGAACCGTCTGGCTTGCGCATGTACGACGGCGACGCTACATGGGTGGAGCTCGTGAACGGGCGTCGCGATGTCGACGTCCGGGGCTTCCACGAGTGTCTAAACCGGGGTTGCGGAGGATCGATTAGGGGAGAGTCTCTTCAGGAAGCGCGATGTTCTCGGAGGCCTTTCGTTTCGCCACACTTGTTCGAAGCGACGACTCGCTATTTATTCGGAGAGCGCGACTTATTTAACGTTCATTCGACTCATACGCACGCACTCCCGATGTTTATTCGACATACATATTTATTCAATGCTTCAACGACAGATGCTTATACCGATTGCTGTACCAATAATGATCGATATCGATATATATCGGAAATAAAATCTATTTGCTCTCAGTAGCGTCGCCAACATTGCGATGAATTCTCGCAATATTATTTATTAATGAATGTTTAATATTTTTAGACTATTTTTTTCCTTGTAGGAACTTTTATTTTAGGATTCCATTTTACACGTAATTAATATATAATAATAATTTTACAACTGTCCGAGTGACATTGAATTTTCAAAGAAAGTTTAATTGTTCAATGTTTGTTAAAAACAATAATAGAAATTTGTACTATAATATAAAGTACATTAATTGTTATTTAGTTTCTATCATCCCTTCTTCTTTTCAGAGTTTAATTATATACACTAATAATTAATAAAATCGCTTCCTTTTTTTATGCATTGCCGCGCTAAAAAACCAAATAGATAGATAAGAATCAATTTGCCCCCGATAACGTTGCGCGCTTTGCCATCAGCGTAAAATGCGTCGCTTAATCCGCAAACGATATTTTCGTAACGTACTTTTATATCTGTAATTAATAGAATATTTCTGGCCGACCGTGCCGCGAAGCATGCCAATTTACCGTCGCATTTGCCTACATGCGTATTTGCGCCGGAGTTACAGATTTGACGTGAGGCACCGAATACACACACGTGACCCCGTCGGTGTTTGTGTCTCCGCGTGTTCACCGGTAAACGAGAAGGGGTGCAGGCCCCGCGGGGGTTGGAGGCCAGGGGTTGAAGCCATTACTGTCACAAAGCTACCATCAGATTGCCGTTGGGGCTCGGGCTGCCTCTCTTCGCGTGTCTGTCTTTTTCGTTCTCTCCTCCTCCCAGTCTCTCTCTCTCTCTCTCTCTCTCTCTCTCTCTCTCTGTCTGTCTCCATCGCTCATTCCCTTCCTCCCTCGCGTACATTCTCTTCCTCGCTCGCTTCGTTCGTATTCATGATTTAAATTCAATTGCCTTTTATCTGCTATTCCGGGCTCCGAGTCGCTGATGATGGAATCGCCGAGATCAGAGGCGGCAGCGTCCTTGTCTGCTTCATCCTTCATCTTGCGTCCTGCCCCCTCGCTCCTCCGCGCTGCGAGAAAGACTACTCTCGTTGAATTTCGATGGAACGACGCCTTCACGTAGACGCGTATGCGATAATCTTCGCCAACTTCGCGATCCTGTGACATTTTTAACTCGCAACCATTTTTACGTCCATATTTTGTGTTTCTATATATTTATTTTAGCTTGTGATAATTTACAGTCTATATATTTAATGAATTATGTTTATAGTGAATATTACAATATGAATATAGCAATTATATCTAACAAAAAATTAATTAATTTAAATATTTCACAGAAAAAGATTTAAAAAATAATTTATATATATATAATTTTTCTCTTTTCTTTTAAATTAAATATAAAAATAATAATATAAAAATTATAACGTATTTAAAAGAAAAGAGAAAAATAAATATTTTTTATATAATTAATTTTAATATATTATTAACTTTTCGTTTTTTTTTACACAATAAGATAAATGTTTCAGTGATCGAACATGTACATATACATATATGTCCGGACACATTTATATAAATTTATTATTAATTTCAAATGTTTTTTTTATTACAATATTAAAATTTTATTTAAAGATTACAATTAAATTGTAATATTATATTTAAAAGAGCTTAAAAGAGCATTTGAAATTAATAATATAAATAAATATGAAGTTTCGTGTAAATGTCCAGATATGAGCTGTGATCAAAATTTCGCTACAAATGCTTTGAAATGATCCATTCTTTATTTCTCATTTACTTTCTTTTCTTTATCTTTTTAAATGTTTAAGGATCGAAGAAAATACAGGAAACTATCATCGCTGTATTGTATGGATCGTAGGAAAGGTATTACAATAGCCTATATTTCATGCAAGGACTTAACACTTGATATTTTGGAAACAAATAGAAATTTGTTTGGATTTACGGTACGAGTTCACCCATTGTATTTTGTCAAGTTATAATACCTATGACAAAAACAGGAAACATTTAAATGCAGATTCATACATGAAGCGTAAAAAGAAAAATCATAAAACGATTGCACAAAATCAATCCCAAAATAATCTCTTTTAAGGTTTGAGTATTTTTTTTATGACGCATCTTATAAATATGACAATGCATAAAAAAGGAAGAATAACATCGAACGGATCAAATAATTTCAAAATTGTAATTTCTAGTAAGATAAACGTCCCAATGATCAGACATGTACACATAATTTATTATTATTAATCTCAAATGCTTTTTTTTATTACAATATTATAATTTAGTTATATTTAAAAATTACAATTAAATTATATTAAAAAAAAACATTTTAGATTAATAATAATAAATTTTGTGTAAGTGTCCGGACATTGATACATGTCTGGTCACTGGGATGTTTATTATAAGACTTCAATAAAAAATCTAGTGAAGAATGTATTGTCTATAATCTTCGTGAATCTATAATCTTCGTGAAGAATCTAATGATAAATAAGAAGAAAGAAGAATCTAGTGATAAATAAAAAGAAATAAAGAGAAGAAGATAAACGGCTAAGGAGCAATTTAGAAAATGATTTATGGACCCTGTAATTGGATTCGTTTCTTTGAAATATATCTAGTTTTCATTTAGTTTTGTACTTTTTCATGCTACTGTATCATATTTTACTGCAATAAAGAGAAAATGGTACAGAAAAGAGAAAATTCTAATAGATACATAGTTTCGAAAATGTTTATGTTTATGTGAAAACATAATATCTATCCGTTTACAATACCCAGATTAAAGATATCAATTTTCATTAAAATAATTGTTGACAGCTCTCACGTGGAAAAAGGATTAAAAGGATTTTATAACCGTGTGTTTTTGTTATAGGCACTTAGACATCCGGTAGTATTCTTTAACGTGAACGAGACATTACATTGGACCTTCGATTGTGAAAGCGTAAATGGTCATCAAATAAGTGCTATAAATTTATGTTTCACGACGGATTGTCGTGCGTCGTGAAACAAAGAATCAAACTATAAGCTTTCTTAGTTTTTATATAGAATACGTTTATATTTACATTTACATTGTTTTACTATTTATTCTCTGTTTTTTTTGCTCTCTACAATGTTTGTAATCTGTTGTAGCTTGATAAAAAATAATCGCTATGAAGCAAGAAAATTCTGTAGTATTGTTAGATTGAAAAAGTAAATAATGGACAAGACATGGACATATAACTATCTTGTATCTATAACTTGCCATAAATTAATATAACGGATGTGTCAAATACGAAGAATTTTAAATAAGCTACTCTAATATAAAATATGTATTTATTTTTTAATTATTTATTCTGTTATTTTGTTATAATGTTTGTATGTAATGTTTGTCTCCTATGTCGATCGGCAATCAACATGAAACAAGAGACTTGTCTTTTATAGGGAATTATTAAATGATAAAAAAAAAGTCTTGGAAAATAGCTTTTGGGTACATTGTGTGAACGTTGCTCTTACAATTTATTTATTAATTCTTGTATTATCGTCTATTATATTCTAATCTCATGTAACATTGTGTAACATTCTACAGTGATATTCTTTTAATTTCTTTTATTCAAGTACGGGACCAGTATTATGAAATATTTAATATCATTACGATAATAATAATAATTGTATTATATTAAATTATTTATATACATCTGTATTTTATAAAAAAACTAAAAGTAAACGTATAATAATGTGTAGATGTTACTTTATACTTGTATAATTTATTTATACGCATATATAATTTAAAATTAAATTTATAATGATAATGTCTGTATAATGTCTGTATAATATATTCATTTATTATTGAAATATGAATATTTTTCTATTTCTCCAAAATATTTATTTCTCCTTAAAGAAACTTGTAAAAACTTTAATTAATTAATTAACATTTCAAAAAACATTATACTTTACATATTCTGTTTTATTGTTTAATAAATATATCTAATAGTCAACGAAGGACTTCTCACATTCAGATATGTTTTACTCGAAAACCTAACGGGAATGATGAATCATGGCACGTTCGATACGGTGTGCCTCTCCGTCATGGTGTTAACTTACAGTGAACATTTTGTCGTTTCCAAACGGAGGTCGTTCAACGCGTATGCATGCAGTGCTTCCAAGTGATACTACGCAGATTTCGTGTAAAGCTGTGACTGCACAACCACCCACGTGTACAAAATTTTTAGTGCGCTTGAGAGGGCTGTTCCATTGCGAGGCATTGTCAACATTCTTCTTCTGGGAGGTCCAAAAAACAATATGTTTCATCAACGAAATATTTATCTATTTGCTTGTATTAACCCGGACCAAATATATGTATGTTGGTTATTGTATATAGAACACAATGCGATAATCTTTAAAACGCGTAATCTTTAAAATGCATATATCTCTCTTATTTAATGAAAGCGATAATCGCATTCTTTGACAGATAAATAAGTAACGAATTGTTGAATTTTAACTGAGATTGTTAGTAAATCAATGAAATTTTTTAATCTATTACGAAGCATTTATAATCATTTTTATTCGTATTATATTTTAAAATATTTATAAATTTATATGGTAACTATTAACAATATTATATTATACAGCATTTTATATTATAGTGTTTCTCATCATTACAATAATTATATATGTGAAAATCTTTAAAAAATTTGAAAAATGAAAAATTTATGTTAAAATATTAAAAATATTAAAATATTAAATATAAATTATTTATTTCTCTGTGATTATATCTAATGAAGCATCAATAACATTAATTTACAAATTTTTAATAATTTTTAGTACAAGGAAAAGAAATGTTTTTAAATATTTTAAACTGAGTTCGAATTTGTCGTCAGAAAAATTTCTTTAGATCGAATTTTTAAGATGTAATATATAAATAAATTTTTAAGATATATGTAGTAGTTCTTTCTGATTTTTGAATGCGATAAGTGACGAGCAAGGAAAATTCCGTCAAGATTTTAATGATAAGAAATGTTATACTCAGCATTTGGATTTTATAACTCTTAATGATCAACGGTATCGTTATATTATCGTTGTGCAGCTTTCTTACCACACATATATAATATCTTACCATATGATAATATAACGATATCGAAAATATGTAGACAACTGTTAGACTCTAAAATTTAAAAGATGCAATTTTATACAACAAAGTAAAGCTGATGTTTTATCTTTATCGCAATGGAATTGAAAAACTAATCGTAGATATTCTGGAAAAATATCACATTCGAAAATGTATAAAAATATATCTAATAGTATACATTTAGACACATATTTTCTTATCTTTATTTTAACCGATATTTTTCGAGAATAAAGCCTTTCTTGTTTGATGGTGGGCTAAGAAAATACGCATTCATTCGAAAAACTTTAGTAATTTTTCGTTAAGTATTATTATTTTTTCATTAACTATTATTACTTTTACTACAAGTAATTTTTTATTAACTATTGCGAAAATTGCAAATTAATACAAAGTTTTTTAATTTTTAGTTCGTTGTACCCGTACATGAACAGTTTGTAAAAAATTATGAGATACCTTGTATATTAGGAAAAAAAGTCTTTCTTATATCTCAAAAACATGATAAAAAATATTTCGATGATAAATTCGAACTCAATTCAACACATCAAAAGTTACTCTGAAAACAGTTTTCATATGCTTTTGCACAAAATCTTTTAAACTTGCGAATCTTCGTGATTCTACAAATTTATGTACTTTTAATATTATAATTTTATATATATGAAAGAAAAATAATATATTTTATATATTTGAAAGAAAAAAAAGGAGACTAATTAATATATTTATTCTAATCCTGAGATTGGAATATTATTTATGATTTTCTATTACAATCTATTACAAGTTCATAATATGGATCAAGCGTCAAGCTCTCTACATATATAAATCAATGTCATACCTAAATCGTATTGTAAGATAAATTTTGAAGGATTAACAAAAAATATCATTATAATGTAACGTCTTAGCGAGTAAAAAATAAGGCGTAACGTAATTGTTTGAAGACCGCTCATCGAGTTCGATCTTATTAGTCCAATCGTTGAATGACGGAAAGCAGACGCCACGTAGAGAGTGTCATCGCAGCCGCCGATTGCCGTATAAACCTTTTAACACTGTCACGCAATAGCTGTGCTCTTTAGCGGCGTGCCAGTTCAAAGTGTTATGCGATCTATAGCTACCGTTATGACAGTTTTTTTTTTGTTTTATTTACGATAACGAGATTTTTAAGGCGCGCATGCGAACCGCGCTAATACAGATGCACATAATAAACACTTTTATTCCGAGAAAGAATTTTAAATAACGATGTGATATCGTAATAATATGCAATAAAATTACGTTACGAGTTATTAATTAAAACTGCACAAATTAAAGTGGCTCTATAGCTGTTTCCAGGATCATCATCAAATATGTCATTACTTTTATCTTTTCACTATTCATCACATGTCGCTGCGATAGAAAATTAAAGGATAATGAGAATCATCGTAATTCCATTTTGCTTTTTACATCCATTATTTATGCTCGGCCGCGCAAAATGCACGACTGGTTCTGCACGAGACATGTAATACTCATCGAAATTTAATGCAATTTCATGATGATAGAAATACTTGATTATACGCGGGCTGTTAATCGCACGACGATGACTATTTACGTGATATTATGTTCATCATATTCTCACGTAATTACACAAGGAGAATAATGAAGCGCTGAAATGGGCGTGCCATCAAACGCGCTTCTGAATTTCAGTCTTTGCTGTTTGAATCATCGCAATAATCAGAAGCACAATTAGAGAAACGGGAAAGAGATTGAGAATTGGAAATTTATTAAAGCAATGTAATTTTTATTCACGTCACTTGTAAATAATTTGTTTGCAATTTACAAAATATATATAACATTAATAATCTAAAAAATGTATTCGCATTTGTGTATATAAATATTATCAAGTACTAAGATCCGTTTTAATCGAAAATAGAATTATTTCTTTTTGATTTATTAATATTACTTTTTCAATTCTCTTTTTCTAATTACCATTGATTATTGTGTATTATAATTTAAACGACAAAAATTAATCGTCAAAAGGATATTTTATTTCTAATTAATATTGCAAATTTTATGCATAAAAATTTATTTATATATACTAAATAATTTACGGATAAATATATTATATATATAAATTAAATATATTTGTATATTTATATACATAATATACATAAACTTTTATACAAAAAAATCTCTTTGCTAGAAAGAATTCGCTTTGTCATTGTGTAATAAAGCAAAGATTAAATGTTAAACGTAATCCGAGAGGACGATTTCTCCATCACGTCACGAACAATAATTGCAAGATTTGCGAAAGACGAGCACTCGAATTGAATTACCGGAAAACCGAAGCTTATAGACTGTATGTACATTGTTGGTTGCTCCATTCGGAACACGCCTTAAGGAAATAAAGGATCGTCATCTGTCTTTTTCGGGAGGTTTGTAGAAGCGGAGATTTCTCGGAAGTGGATACTTCTCGCAATATTGAACACACTTATCAAAGAACTGTGGAAGCATACGATTGTCGGTCTTCATGTGCTTTGCACAGTGATAAGATTTCTTCGATAGCGCAAACGAGAATTGATCGTCAATGAGAAAGCCTTCTTTTAAATTCTTTGTCGTCTCAAATATAAAAATTAAATACTCGACAGAGATAATTGGAGTATCAGCACAATATTAAAATGTATCTCTCATAAGTAATTGTTGATTACAGTTTCTGTTCATCTACACACACCTCACAAATATATAATTATATATTTTATTGTAGTATATTTAAATTTATCTGTGTAAATTTTATTTAATGAATAATAAGTACGAAATGCATGTATTACTCATTTATTTAATATTTTAATTTCAGAAGATAGAGCGATGAACGTAAAACAATTTAATAATGAGATTGTAGAATGTCTAATTATATCCAATTTGTTAACAGTATATGTCATCTTGTATAACTGTTTAGATTCCGATAAATGCAGAAGGAATTCATTGTGCGCTTCATCAATTGTACGACTTATATTCCTTACATGTAATTTAGAATACCGGTGTGTGTCAAACTTATCCTTTACCCATTGAAAACGCAAGAATTTATATGACTCAATATCTGGCGACACGATGTATCGCAGACACTCTTCGGAGTACTCTTCAAAGACAGGGCTGTGATCAGAAATCTTTTAGCTTAACAAATGTGTTGAAATTATCTTTCCAATTCAATAAGATTTTCAGAATCATCGCGTTCACACACGTATTTTAAATTTAGAATAACAAACGGAGCAGAAAAATACTGATAACTGACGTAAATGTTGCTTTTCAGATGTTTTTAGAGAGGTCACAAAAAATTTCTCATTACTACAAAAAGTCAAAGGCATTTTGAGAAAAATTTTTTTTTAATTAAACGAACTCTTAAACGAGCTTAAACGATCGAACCTGAAATATCATTGTGGATGAATATTCACCCAAATGCTAATTCAAGTTTACAATTTGTGATTGCTTAGAACATTTAACGAGATTGTTTAACATTAAAGTTCATGTTATACTAAAATTGTACATAAAATAGTTCTGTCATTCTAATACCTTGCAAAAATTTATAAAGTCGACATTAAAAAATTGTAAAAGAATGTTTAATTATGTGATTAAGTTTTCATGCAGAGTAATGTTAATGTAAGAATACGAAAAAAAATGTGAATACCATTCCAGAGTTAAGTTCGAGGATTTCGCGTACACGTACTTTGAAAGTTCAATTCCTAAAGTTTCCTGGTCACTTACTTCGCTAATCACGGCCCTGTTCCAAGGAAGTCGCGCGCTGTGTACACATCGCGGTGTGCGTAGGTACACACACGTGCGAACGCCACGCGAGCATAAAACAGCTTTGCGCCGATAGCGGCACCTTTGATGTGCTTTCGTCCCCGACTACCTCCGCCGTAAAATTCTGAAACGCGCTGACGTACGTGCGCCGTGTCGCGGAAAGCGATGATCTGCCTTTGACGAGGCGAAACGATCGCTCGTTCTCTCGACGAGATTGCTAATTTCCTCGATCACGTTCTAAGCAGAGCTCTATTTAAAATCATTTAGACCGTAGATGAATAATGCAGATTCTGATGGACTTGGTAGAGGAGAAGAGAAAAAGTTTCTGCAAGCGGAAACTTGAAAATCGAAGATAGTTGATAAGAACGATCATTGTTGCTTTTCTATTTACTTTTTTTTATTATATATTTAATATAATATTTTACTAAAATTTTTATTTTTTGTAATATTTTATTCCGCTGCATACACGAAGATCGTTTGATGCGTGACAAAGATCATGTCCCCGTTGACATTAAAATAGAATTATTATCGATACGGTAGCACGGTTGGGCAAATGCTGAATCAGCAAAGGCCAGATAACAGCCGATAAGAAATAAGTTATGCGATATCGATGCTCGATGCTTAATGGAGTGGGTGTGGCCATGGGATCGAGTACAAGCTGCCGAGGAGACACAATCGAAAACAATATATGCATCTGTGCTCTGTCGGAAAAATAATGATTCAAAGAGATTAATCGTGTTTGATCTCTGTGCGTATATCATTGCTAAGAAAGTCGCATGATTGTTCGCGTCTGCGCGTTATATCGGAGATTACATAAATTTTGCGTGACAAGTAAGTAGAAAGAGAAATGACGCGTCGATATTTCGAATTATCTTTAATATTTTTCGAGATGTACTTCCTCAAGGTATAGTTAACTGAAATTTCGCACATAAATATTCGCAAATATCATTCAGCAATATTGCAGTAATATTACAATGTTGCTGCAATATTGTTGGAATATTCCATATTGTCTGGGTTTCGTAATTTTACTTACTGTAATTTTATTAAACCTTAAAACATGTAAAACTTTATGAAAATATATGGTAAACATAAATATCTGAGATATAGAGAGCAAGAAAAGATAATAAAAAAGATAATTGAATTACAAAGAAAAAAGAGAAATAGTATAAGTGCGTGAAATGAATAAAATTAATTAGTTAAGAATTATAATAATTATAAAGTGATTGACAGAGAAAAGAAGAGAGAGTGATATATTTAAAAAAAATTATTATTAAAAAAAAAATTATTATTAAAGAGATTAGTGTTTTTATGTAAGAGAAACATTAGTTTTGCTCATAGTGACTGTAGTGTAGAATAGGAGCAGCTTCTCTTATTAGTCTATGCAAAAATTGTGCGTGCAGTTTAAATGATTTACCACACGTATCGAATAAAATAGCAATAGAAATACGTGATGTAAACTGTTCAGTAGTTTATAAAGAGGATTGAAGTCTCTGTTTAAGTTCACGCACCTCGTCCAACTTTGCATATCGTTCCACACATGGGAGTTAAGTACGTGACATCTTACGGCTGCGTAGATATTATCTGAACAGGGCATATGACACCCCGAGCTGAGAGAAGCTGGCAGAAGCGATGGGCGTCTGTTCAACTATTGAAACTAAGCAGATGATATCGCCTATAAATGATTTGAAGTTTAATAACGGGACAATATACATTGAATTGCAGTATGGATTCAAAGGGGATGATCGGTAAACGAGGCCAATAAACGTCACTTATCGCTTTTAAAGTGCCGTAAAATTTTTGTAAACATAATCGAGATCTTTCTGTTACAACTTTAGCAAGTAAATTTTGTTTCTGTAATATTTTCAATGAAAATTTGAAAATGACACAAAATTAGAAGACGTTATACATATAAAAGAAAAAAATATTTACTTACTTCATTTTCAGTGGAAAAATTAAAAATACAGATGTAAAATTACAAAAAAAATCTATAAATTATTTTTTTGTCTTTAGTTTTGTTTTATTTTATTTGCTTTCTACGGAATAAGACAAACAAAAGTGCCATTTCTAAAAGCTTTGCGTGTGATCTACAATTTCTACATTGATTATAATGAAAAAAATATTCAAAGTTAGTTGTGATGTGAGGTATAAAAACCGAATAAGAAAGAATAGAAAAGCCTTTTTTTTCAGTTTCAGTAATCTGAATCTTACGGTATTTGACATCTGTGGTCGAGAAGGAAAGCGAGAAATTAGAAAATCGCTGTGTCTGTTTTTCAAGTGGCAGTTTCGATAGGCTTCCAGATTGCCACTTGAATAGTGTCGAATTAAATATGACGTTTCATCTTTTTTAAAAACATTAAACTGAAATGAAAAGATATTCGCAATAACATATAATCCATTTTTAATGGAATGATTTCTAATTTTTTTTGCTGATTAGAATTTTATTTTATATGCTTTGTTAATGAATATAATATAAAATAATATATAAGACGACATAAATATAGGAATTTAATAAATTATTTATAATAAGTTTATATATTTCCCCAAATAAATATATTAACTAATCTAGACATAATTTTTAAATTGTACATGAGAAAGTTATAAATACAAAAAACATTTTAATATATGAAAACATGACATCATAAAAATTTTTTATAACGTAATTTTTTATAATATGAAATAATTAGTACATATATATCAATTTTTTAATTTAATTGATATATTAGGTATGGGAAAAAGTTCGTGGCGTTTTTTTACTGCCATCTAATGGAAAAAACGCCACGAACTTTTTCCCATACCTAATATTTACTTTTGAGATATTTGTTAAATTGTCTCAAATTTTTATTATCATTTTTTTAAAATCTTTCTATTTGGATTTAATAATTTGTTAAATTGATTATAAATACTAAATTTGTTTTAATTTTTGTAGTTTTTATTTACAAATAATCGAACCATTTCTTCGTTAAACATAAATCTTCTCTCGTGAAAATTTACTCCACATAAAATAGACCCGTTTAAATCACAGTTCAAGTCGGGTTGTGACAAACTTTTCACCCTTGCATGAGAGCAGTTAATTCTGAAAGTTGTGTTATAAACAGACTGTCACCGTCTGGTAAAGATGTCAGTATCTCGAGTCTTAAGTGTTCTTGGGCTTTGAGAGGACCTAAGATAATCCGCAATGAATGATACAGGAAGAAGATGGGGAAAAAAATAAAAAATTTGTCAGCTTTCCTAGAAATCAATCTAGAATCAGTTTGAGAACAGGTTTGTGATTAGTGCTTCCGATAATTATATACAGTATCTTACATTATATACAATTATATATAATACTTATATACAGTATCTTACATTATATACAATTATATATAATACTGTATATAATTGTAACAGTAAGTAAATTTAATCTTAGCATAAATTAATAAAAGAGCATATATCTCATAATTCGTAAAATGTTATGAAATTCCTTTTTATTGCTTCTCCGATTTCATTGCTACTACAATAATTAACTCAATTCAACTCAATACGAGACAGCGTTGAGTTGTCATGAACCATGAAGGTACTAAATCTATCAGATTTTTTAATCCTATATACAGAAACTAACTCAAACGTGAATTCCTCGATCGAATCGAACGGAAACACTATGTTTAATTTATGTATTTTACGCAAATTACATGGACGCAAAAATTGATTGACATGATATCCTATCCACAATCTTGTGATTTTATTGCCTCCTCCCCCAACTCGAATTTTTTCTCAAAATCTGGACATAAATTTTACGTAAACATTTACATTTTGATTTTAATACATATAATCCATATAGAATTACTGATAAAATTTAACGGGGATAAAACTAGAGGATAGTAATATGGAATTAAAATTAAATAAAATTACATCAATTTTCACTCTATGTAATTCACATTGAAATTTGAATATTTTGATATTTTGACGTCATTTCATAACATGCTACATGTGGTTATATCAATGAATTTTTGTCTATGTAGTCATGTAAAATATCAACGTAAACATTACGAATTTGTGTTCTTATTGGGAAATACTTGTTACTTATAACTAATTACTAGTCGCTTTTCTGAAGACATATTTTACCTGCATGTAAGTGCATGTAAGTGAATATTTTGATTCTGAGATTTTTCTTTTATTTAAAATAAATTACAGATCTGTTAAATATATTTTAAACATACGTTTTTATACGCACGTTTTTACACGGTTTTGTATTCTGCTACCTCCCACGCATACTCGCAACATTAAACGTGCAATATTAAACTGAGTATCTTTTAGAAGAATAAAAATGGTTTTAAATTTGTTAACGTTTCTTTTTATTAAAAAAAATACATGGTAAAAAAATCTCAGGACGTATAAATACTGCCGTTTCAAAGGAACCTTAATCCGATGTTAGAGAGAGAAGCAGAGAGGGTGCAGTGCAAGTTCTAGCAAGTATATGTTCAATTTGGTAGTTCCAGTACCTGTGTAGTTTTGCAAGGAGTGGCAAAGCGCAAACGAGATGTGTGTGTGTGTGTGTGTGTGTGTGTGTGTGTGTGT
>Ga0157363_1000985_pt1 | contig 22880 bp, 13 predicted proteins | sample AttsexASBM1_FD_111477 | JGI IMG/M metagenome (GOLD analysis project Ga0157363, IMG submission 111477) | Fungus gardens microbial communities from leaf cutter ant in Ribeirão Preto, State of São Paulo, Brazil - Atta sexdens ASBM1 | ecosystem: Host-associated > Fungi > Mycelium > Unclassified ... | reverse complement strand
CACAATTTCGAAATCTGCTGATCTGGCATCGGATGTGATTACTGCACGCATATCGAGAGTACGACCAGCATGAATAGTATAGATATAGAATAGAACAGGAGGGAAGATATCTGTCCGGAATCTCGATGTATATAGAAAGCGAGTATTGAAATCGGTACAATTTCGGCGAGTTCAATTCTCGATGCAGACGTGGAATTCGATGCTCTACGGTAGATACGTAAAAATGTAACCATGCGTCAGTCGTCGCGTTTCATTACGTATCTGTGTGCCCGTAACACCGAACTCCCGAAAATTACACCGGCTGCTATCTATCAAATTTACTATCTCTGTTTAAACAAGCTTTTTTTTATCCTGGATATAACGTTGTCAATCAAGAAGACGGCTACAAAAAGCACTTTTTAAAATAGCATAAATTGTAAATAAGTAAAAACATTGAATATATCTTAGAATTTTTTTAAATATAATAAAATAGTCAGATTCTTATTACATACCTAAATTTAACTATTATTGTTCTGTTTAAAATTATCCTATCTGTTTTTTTAATAAAATTTCATTCAGATCCATATTCATCACATCATCTACCCGAGAAAAAACGCTTTTGAGATATTCCATGCTTTCATATGTATTCTAACATTGCATATAAAACTACTTACACAGTTCTGAAGCTGAAAAAGCACGGCGAACAGGAATATGGAGAGGAGATGATATCAACGTGGAAACTATTGTGCTTCACGCGCGTGAGGAAGTGAAAAAAGGTGAAGGTGGATGTCACTGCGTCATTGACAGTCCCGTCGAACTTCCGCATTGTGCCGCGAGCGTGGACTTTCCGCTTTTGCGCGTTTATTCGCAATCCGTTGTGGGAACGAACGGCGAACGGTGAAATTTCACTCTGAATATACAGAAACAGAACCGATATTACAAACTACGTCGCTCGACAATGCACTCGCACATTGTGCAATCACATGAAACACTAAAATGTACTAGTCCTTCACTTATCCGATGAAATTTAAACCGATTCCTACGGCGTTTTATCGCAAAAAAAAACGCTCCACCTCCATATCGTCATGTACAGAATTACATATAAATCAAAACTGTTGAAAACTAACGTCGATTTTTTTCTAAAATCTAAAATCATATTACATTACATAAATGACGGATAATAAAAATGAAAGAAAGGCTTTAAGCTCTCGCCGCGAATAAAAATAAAGTTACTTTACTTTTTTCTTTGTTTTTCTTGTTTTATGACATTCTTACAATTAGAGCTTTCCACGAAATCCTTTCCGTGAATGAACCTTTTAACAATTCAAAGACGAGTAGATTACTTGGTAAAGTACATCGTAAGGTACTTTAGTAAAGTTAGGTTTAGTAAAAATACTGCTCAGTATGTTTATCTTATCACCGCAGAAACGCAGTCGAGTCTTCCAACTAAATGGGTACGAAACAAAGGACTAAGAGTTGACGATCAATGTATGGGTGTAGTACGGTAAGGATCGAGAGTTCTACGAGAGGATATACGAGGAGAACTCAGGCAAGAGGATCCTTTGCCGTTAATTGGACCAGGTCCGATGATGTCGCCGTGCGAATTGTCGGCCACGAAATTACCCCGATATCTTCTCGCGTCGTCATTTAAAGCCCAAGTGGCACAATCGGACGTCGCTACCCGTGTATTTTCTTTTCCTTGTTCCTCGTCGACGACCCCGAAGGGAGTCCAATTACCCAGACGATGAGACCAACCAGACGAGTTTTCGTCGAGACGAAAATCGCAACGAGAAAACGAAATAAGACGTGAAGAATAATAAAACGTAACGCCCTCGAGGCAGTCTCTTTTCCTTTTCGCTTTCTCTTCGCAATTGTGTATAGCTCGTGAGCGTTGCACGTTTCTGATGTAAATTATCGATTTTATTGGAGCGCGAGATAAATTTAACCCCGATTCATTGCGCGATTACATTTAATTGCCTCCAATTAAATCGCCGTTCCAATTAAAATCAACGCGAGTGCAGAGGGTTCATTACGATTTATTGAACCGATGGTAGTGGTCCTTCTCTCTGCCCTTTATCTCGTACTTTTGCATTACGGATTTGTAAAGAAGTGAATCAAAGAAATATGTTTCTTCATACATTATTTTTGCCATATCTTTTCAGAAAAAATGGTATGTTTGATTTCTTCATTTTTCTTTATTTAAACGCTTGCATATAGAAAAATTAGACCGATTTTTTTTTCTAACAAATATTTCAATTTGAAAATGATATCGTCGTAATTAAGACTAATTTTTAACATTACTTTTTCGTACAGAGAAAACGATATTTTTTAAAATAATTTCAATATTAAAAATTGTTTTTAATTCAAGACTAATTAACATTACATTTCTCAGAACAATTTTATCTCGCTAAAACATGGACGTATGAGATACCTGGATGGAGGTAAAATACTCTTTTAGGCCAAGAGAGTGAAGCTTGAGAGATTGTGGAAAAAATCGATCTTGTTCTGTCACGAGAGACACGTAGCGTCGTGTTTGTGAACAGTTGTGTAAAACGTAGTCTACAATGCAGTTGCAAATTCGTTTAAAATCGTAAGAGCGATCATAATATTGTTTCTAATCGTAGGATAGTTGTATGTGTAGTGACTCGATTCAGTTTTGGCAATTTATAGGAAGCATATATATATTTATAGGAAGCATAATAGTACATTGTTTCATAACTGATTGACCTACAACCTGAACTGAGGCAGTGTCCATATCGCTAATTGAATAATTTAATATAAAACTTTCTGGTGTCTGTCCAACACAACAGTGGAAATACTCCAAGCATTGATCGCTATAAGTGACTGTGGTCGCAATATGATCAAATAAGACACCTTTAACTGAACAACATTAAACACGACGGCATTGTAGATAAGTCAAGTAGTGTAATATAATGCGCCCCGTTTTTTCCACTCCGTCGTTGTCTTCTTGATAATTTTACTATTCTTTCCCCTTGAACTTCAACCCCATAGCAATATGCTCCATCCAGATATTTCGTACATCTATGCATCGTTGTCATCCCTACAGTAAAAAGCTAACATATTTTTTATTTCATATACGAAAATACAAAAGTATATATGTTTATCATAAATATGTATTTAAAAAATCAAAAGAGATTTCTTACGAAGAAATGTTCATCGAATTTCCATAAAACGGGCACGCACAGACGAGGAAGCATTCATTGACTAGTCGGCGGCGAACCGCCGCTGTCGTACTGATTCTTGTTTCTCAATAAATAACCGGCGAGGAAACTTATAGGATCGGCGGGTCTCTCTTTGGCCAGACATGACAATGCTTGCAGCAATATCGGTACTACGGTCTGATCTAAATACTGTCTGGTTGGAAGAGATTGCACTTCGACACGAGGTTTCTTTGCTGGTACACCAGACAATTCACCATCCTTATCCATCCCTATCACTTTCTGCAATGAAAAAGAATAAAAAGTTTATATACTTATAAAGAATTTTTCCAAAAGTACTTAATAATTAAAGAATTGTAATATCTGCGTACATTTTACAAACTGTTGTTGTACGTGTAATTCTTAGTTTCGAAATGCATGCTTCGAATTTGCAAAAATATTAATATTCTAGCACGACAGTTTGTTATCAGCTGGCAAACGTCAAATGATAAAAACGATAATGACGCTGCTCTGACCGTCTTAAACTGTCAGAATCCCTAACCTAACCTTTGCGCCGTGAACGCGTGGATTCTTAAATGTATCGCGATTATTGCCGTGGTAGACACGTTCGGCGATAACGTCAACGAAATATCGCCGTATGTTCGTGCGTGTGCGATTTTAACAGTTGCGACATTTCTAGGTTATGTGCTCACTTACGTGGGTCGTCTCGGATACGGCATTGGCAACGGGTTGAGCCGGCGTTGACGCCTCCGTCCGTTCCTCGGTCGCGTTTTCTGTCGTTAAAAAAAAAATAAACAGTGAATGACCGTTATTAGAGCGTGATTTCGAACATCGGGCCTGGCCGAGCGATGGCCGGACCGGCCCATGGTTACGCGGAAATAGAAAATAAGAACACGTACCACCGCCGGACGCCATCGTGTAAACAATCGTCACTGCCGACCGACCGACCGAACCGACATCGAATGTCGGGATAATGTCGCCAACGTCAGGCCGGTAAAATGTGCTGTCGACAAGGTAGCGGTTTGAGAATTCGCTACTATAAATAAAAGGACCAAAGAAATAAATAATAATAAATAATATTAAGTGAAAATTGACCGTGAAATATATTCAAATACAAATGAGCGAAAAAGGCTATCGAGTCAAAACGGCGAATGATACTTTTGATACCTTACAAAATAAAAACAAGTTCTTTAATTTATTAATTAATGAATTAAAAAACGTACATCATTTTACGGAGTAAAGTGCATTTGCGCATAATGAGATTGATCTATCGATAAATTTAAAAAAAACTCGTCTATAATATTTTTATGTAAATTTTAGCAAACTGCGCGTTAATTATATTTGTTTATCCTTGGTGAAACACAATCCTAAACTGAAGCTAGAATAAGGTAAAGCGGGGCTAGTTGTGACACTTTTTATTCAAATTATTAAATCTTTACATAATTATGATTGAACAATGAGAATTACTTTAAAACATTGCATCACACAATAATTAAGTATTTATAAAATAATTAAATATTTATAAAATAATAATATATATTTATAAAAATATAAAAATAATCCTTAATTTATATTTCGTAAATAAGAACAAATTTTTGTTGATTAAAAGAGACAAAATAGCTCAATGGATCGCATGGAGCATATTGAGCAATCTCGAAGAATAAATTGAATCATGAAGATAATTTTTTAATAAAATGATATTTTATTTTGAAAATAAAAGAATGTACATATTAATAAAATCTTTATTATATTTTATGTATGATATTTATAATAATTTCTTAATTAACAAAAATTATTTTAAAAAACTAAAACTTTACTTTTTTAAAATAAAAATTAAATATCTTTAATTATTAATATAAAATAAACAACATCAATAAAGACAGATTTTATTTAAGTACCTGAGTTTATAAGATAGTTATGGGATCTTTGGCCTAGCAAATCCCATATCGGTGTCAACTGAAATATATATTCTTTTATAATTAAAAAACTAAATAAAATAATATTTGAACATCAAAAAATGTACTAATAACTTATATAAAAAACACATTTAGTTTTTATCAATCATTTATCATGTAGACCAAAAAAATATTTATCTAATAATTTTAATTTTGGTGTACGAAAGCGAAAAAAGCACTCGAGTTTGATAGATTAATATATTCAGTGCAGTAATTTCTGTTTTTGTGCTATTTTACGCAAACATATAGACATGTCCGTACGTATTTTACTTAGACATTTCTATTTCCTAATTTGCTCCTTGGCTCAACTAGCCCCGCTCTCTACCCTACGTAATATCAAAAGTTAATTAATAATTACAAATTCGATCGAGGCATTATGTATCTCAGTTAACGTTAAATATTCCTGAAATATTTATAAAATATTTTTAAAATAATATTTCAAGATTATTTCGGTATATTTCAAAATATTTACAGAATGTCAGAACAATAAATTCAAATAATCGTTAAATATTTCATGTATATTCACATATATCGTTACACATTCGGAGAATGTTCCATACATATTCCACAAGATTATAACTTTCCCAAAAATTCCAGGTCCCGCAGAATTCATTTTTAAACAAAATTGTACTGTCAAAAACACATTTCATTTATTTTCACCTTGGAATCCAATTTTAGAGGCTCGCTTTACAGGCAAAATGTTACACTTTATATTCTTTCCCATTATGATTCTTATTTACGAGTTAATGCAGCTTTGCTACATCCATCTGTCAGCAGGAATATGCACTGCTCGCAAATGAGTGATTTTAATGATATATACAAGAAACGTTCATATAATCCAAATATTTCATTATTATTTCCTGTTCTGTTCTGGAATATAGGAACACAAATTGATTTTATGAATATTTAGCTGGGACAGTAATAGTGAACAAAATAATGATACTAATATCTTTATTGAAGCGTATAAATAATAAAAACTATGATTTATTTTAAAAAATAACTTGAAAGAATAAATTGTTTGTTTTAACTGACTATGATAAATTCGACATATGAAAAACAGAAAAAATGTTTAAAAATTTTTTAATGTTACGATAGTACAAGTAGCCAATTTCGAAGTGTCATTTTTAAAATTGATGCATCGGATTGGTTGACGCAACAAACTTACGACTCGCATTTTGCGTCTCATGTAGATTGAATAGATGTTTGCAGTAGATGTTTGTTATGCAGAATAACTAGAGGAATTATATTAAAAAAAAATAATTTCATTTATAATAAAAAACAAAGTTGACTTTGAAATCTCTGAAGCATTCTCATCTGCACAAATAAATTCAATGATATTTAAGATAGTAATAGTTATTGAAACACACATAAATGTTTATAGCAAACATTTCCAGTTTTGTTATAAATAATTAATAAAGGATTGAAGAAACACGAATCGACGATCATTTTAAGGTTTATTTATTCAACGCAAAGTTAGATGCTACAACTTTGGTACAAAAACATAAAATAGTGGCGTTGAGAGGAAACGGTACACTGCGAGCGGATCCTCGAGTCTCCTCGAGCGCGGAGGATGTTGCGCGTATTTTTTTTTCTTTTTTTGTTTTTCATTTACTTTTCTACTATCAAACGTGAGATCACGTTCCCGCGAATTCTTTCGCACGTAACGTGAGGATCGTCAAAAGGACGCGAAGGAAACGCTTCGAGTTTGACAGGCAACGCGATGGTAAGGAAGGTATGGATGAAAAGGGGAGAGAACACGAGCTCGAAGAACCGCGCTCGCCGTCGTACGAAAAGAACAGCCAAATGCTTTCAACGCAATATTATCAATCAAGCATACATAAGCGAGCGACACGCTTCGCGGCGTCCCTCAAAAAAGTAACGTCGAATCTTGCAAAGAATTACTACGTAGTACCTATATATATAACGTCGATCACGAGAAGCGCGACGAGCGAACGATGGGCACGGGGGGTATCCGGCAAGAAAGGCACGAGAATGGCATACATCAATCCTATGAGAATGCTACTGTGTGGACAAAGCAATCGCGAGTGAGAGATGGATGAAGCGATAAGCAAACATGGACGTAAAATTCTCAGTCTTTGAATATTACTCATCATCGTCAACGTTTCAGCTGCGAAAAACATTTAATGTTTAGCCGAAGTTAATCGAAAATCGATTAAACTGATTATCTGCATTAAAAATGTGCCTCGTTCATAGCCTCTTTTGCCGGTCACCCCGGGCCGCTTACAACATAAACGTTTATCACCTGTGCGACGTCGCGGACGTCCACTTCGCTTAAGACAAAAGTTAAAAACCGCGACCAAGATAGCGCGCGCGGACGTGATCGTATTACTATATACGAATGCATTAATATCATTATCATCATCATTGTTATCATCATTATCGGCCTGTGCCGTATTAGCTCTGGTTAAATTCGGAAGCGATTCAAAGCGACAAAGTTTCGCGGGGGCGAGTTACGTGATTAGAACGTGATACTGTAAATCGTAAAGGGTGATTTGGGACGAGATACGGCTACGTTAATTACGATAAGAGCGCGATTGTAACATATACACGAGACACGAGGCTTTTTGCGTAGCCTTTTAAAATCACATCGATGAGTAAAAGTGCGTTGGCGCGTCGAGCCGCAACCAGTTTCGAGTGGCAGAGGGTAGGAATTCCTCTGCGAGAGCAGAAGCGACTCGAACGGACGAAGCACCCTTCAAGCTCTATTCCAACATCTCGAAAATTTTCTCTTTACAGCCTATATGTGCGCATTTTTACAGTTTTAATCCCAATCCACACTCACAGAAGAAAGACATAGTAACAGCAACTCTATATAGTAGATGAGACAATTATACACAAGTTTTATATTATGTAAAGTTAATGTACGCGCATATAGTTGAATGACTATTTTATAGTCATTGCAATTATAAAATATAAAATAGTTTATTCAACTATGTAGATTCGTTAATTCTACATAATACAAAACCTGTATAGTTACTATCGCTGTATATTTGTCTCTGAGTGCAGTGAGTAATAAAAAACGATGGCAGTATCAATTTAGGCCATACTAATTGCGACTTCAATGAAATTGACTTTAAAATGTAATTAGCACCAGAATAATAATATCAAATAAATTTCACAAAATATTTTCTTTCAATCGATGTAATAGATTGGATGAAATGAGTTCATGATAACATCAATAAGAACAATAATTCACAACATACAGTTTGTCCGAGTCTCACACGGTGAGAGTTAAATACACGGGAATATAATTGATACCCACGTGATAGTAATTTTTCGAGAATGCTTCTTGGTCTAGTCGCCCAACTGGTAGTCGGCTCGCGCATCGCCTCGGCAAACAAATGCGACACCTAGAAATAGCTACTTACAATGTATGTATGTATATATAGTTAGTGTATATATAATATATATTTATATTTATATTTGTATGTATATATCTAGAAATAGTATCGTGATAAAAACGAACTATGAGACGCGGCGTCGTGGCCGCGGCGTTGCGCGATGTCGGGCTGGTGCATATGCGAAGAAGCTCAAGAAGCATCCGCTTCGCTCATCGAACCAGCAAAAGATCAATCGTCCGATCAATCGCGGACAGACCATCTTCGATTTGCGTCCTGAGGTATACATTCCGTTAACCAGATCCCGACTTCTCGCCTCGTCGCGAAAATCAACGATCGCCTTCTCGCGACCATCCGTCCGACTTACAAACTATCTACGTTAAATCAACTTCTTTTATTACTCGAATCGCTTACACCTGTAACGATCATCGTCGCGATGTCAGTGAATCTTACGTATGGTACGTCGCGTAATTGATCAATAGAAGATTAGCATGAGGAGGGGGGAGGGGCGGAATAATTAGGTGTATACAGAGCGGACTAAATATTTATATCATATAGGACGACAGCAAGTGTAGTGTGGCGTATTTTGCGTGCACGCGCCAGCGCGCGTGGCGATCATTATGAGGCTTTGGCTGGCCTGCCGTGTGTATATCGAAGCGTTCCCTCAATGGCTTGCCGCGTTGTTCTTCCTACGGACAGTCGATCGGTGTTTCGTGTACGGAACTTATCCCCTTTCGAGCGAACAATATAGGAATGTCTCGAATCGATCGCCTAAACGGATTAGTACAAGGACGACGACGAAAGACGAAAATGCGACGACGTACCCTATAAATCTTGCTCTCCGCGACGTCGAGACCACGAGACTCAAGATCACCGATCGTCAAGGGGGATAAAGGACAAAAAGGACGAAAAGGGAGCAGGGACAAGGGCGGGGACACAACCTTCGTTACGAAATTATAAATCGTACAGTATATGTATATAGTATATGTGTACGTATGTATCTATATATCGTACGCCCGCAGGGAGCGGCAGTGTGGCACAACCATGACTTAAAAAGCGACCAGCTAATCTCATGTATACGCATATATGTCGTTTATACGTTTCCTTTCTTTCTTTCTTTTTTTTTCCATTATCCTTCGCAACTCCTGCGAATGTAACCTAGGATTATATCCTAGATATATATTGTATATCAGAAGACCCCCGTTAAATCCATCGTCGCCGAGAGCACCATCGCGGGCCGCGTCTCTGCCGCAACTGAACAGTCCGCGAACACGACTTCCGGCTGTGTTCGCCTTCCTACAGGACAAATCTCTCGCGGCAGTCTCATGAGCCTCTAATCCAGATCTCGCGCACGTTCGACGAATATAGTGCGAGAAGATTCAAATTCCCCTCAATGTCTCCGATAATCGAAATATTTCGTCATGTGTATGTGTGTGCAGAGATAGACGATTAATTTATAAGTTCGTGTCTTCAAATATACATTTACAAATCATTGAGTCTGATCGCACATCATCGAGGAAGACACGTATTAAAACGCAGGTCATTTTCTATAGCTGTAGGTATAAAAAAATTTCAAATGTAATCGAACGTGCGCGAGGAATTCCAGGACTCGTAAAAAAGTTACGAACGAAGTATGGCTGACCTCACGAATCGCTGTGCCTCCTTCGCAGTAAGGGCAGTAGATACAGACAGTCTTGAGTTTAGCCTTCTCGAATGCGCATAATCGATTAAACCTATCCAAAAAGATTTATCAAAAACAAGGCAGTTTCAAATTGGCCTTCCCTCAGGATCAAATATAAACGAACGTACCCGAGGAAGTACAATGAAAGAGCGGAAGGCCGAGAGAAAGAGAAAAGTTGTGTGATATGGTCGCAAGAGCGAAGGAGGCGATCCTATTTCGCGAGGCGGGCTGCAGAATCCTCGTCCGTAATCATATGATCTCGAGATGATATCAATACGCATACACCTTACACGATAATCGAATCTATCTACTCGCGACGACGTTTCTAATTTCTATCGTAAATCGTTGCAAATTGGACCGACGACAGCACCGGGGGAAGAGTTAGCGTGCGCTTCATTTCCGCGTCTCTCGGCTCCTTTTCTCACGGCCGCCGGTTATCGAGAGAGGCGGAAGATCACGGAAGATGACGATTTACAGGTTACACTGCCACAGTATCGTAGGGTGTGAGGAGTCCCCCGTGACCGCCGTGGGGGCCGCCGGTTTGCCGGCCGGGAGCTTCGTTTCTGCAACAGGAGTTTGCGTTTTTTATCCGATGTCGATCGATCATTTTATCACGCAACAATCCCATTCATTCAAAGAGATCTCTTCCGCGCCATTTTTTATTGTATGTTCAATAAATTTTAAGCAAATTTTTCATTATATTTATGTTTAGTATTAAAAAATTTGTTCAGCTTCGTCATTCCCTTACTTTAAAAGTGATACAACTAAAAAAACATGATTCTCTAGATGTTACTGTAAATGAGTTAGAATAATTAGATAAACATTACTTTATCAATCATCAAAAGTTTGAATTAAAATAACTTTATAAAAAATTGTTAAAATTATCAAAACTTAAAAAGGGTAGTTAAAAAAAATCATCACAACTCAAAAAAGATAGTTTAAAAAAATGATCACAATTCAAAAAGGGTAGTTTTTCAATGATCGTAAAAATGACATTTAATCATATTAAAAATATATTCTTTTTGCACAATATTATTCCTTGATTAGTCAATAATTTTTCTATTAAATTGAGAAATTGTTTTTCTACTTTTCTGAGAAACTTCATTTTTGTAATTGTATCACTTTTGAAATAAAAGAACAATATATTAAGTACTATATGAGAAAGAGATCTCTGCAGGCAAATTGTACGAAAACATGCGCTATAACAACTAGCAACGATGATGGCAGTGATAATGCTATGAATAAACAAAATATAATAATGACGATTGTAAACATATCAGTCGTTAGCGACATAAGCAGCTCCGAATAGGATTCGAAAAGCGGTGACAATAGCAACAGCTGCAGTGGAAATACGATCAGCGTATTATCCTTATTGCACATTTTAGCTTTGCATTAGTTACACAATTACATGTTATACATGGCATTATTCATTAAAGCATGCGAACACATTTCATGTTAGTAAGCATTTTCGATGGAGATTGGGGACTTTGTCATGTCCGAAAGCAATGTTTTGAAAGGTCGTCTACTCTGCTCGTCGCAAAACAAATTGGGTAGCCGAACTTCAATGGGATGATGAAAATCAGTGGAAAAATGATATGACGCATCTCAAAAGCTCTTCACATGTTTTTTAACGTTTGTACATCCTGACTTGATTATGTTTAACGAACTTACGGCTTCCTGAGTAATTAGTCATGAAACAAGAAAAGATCAAACGTTCGTTAAATAGATAAATAGTTGGGTATTTGAGACTCTTCGAAGGTCGAACCACCGTGCACTCGATCGTTGTCAATCGACAATTCAATCGCGCACAAATAATCAAGTATATAGTATAATGAAGATATGTAGCGAGGATGCGAATCGAAAGGATTGATCGATAGCGTGATTCTTTAAAGAAAAATTGAAAATCATGGAGGCGAATCGGAATTGCGGTCTATGCCGCGGTAAGCGATCGTGATACATCGCTCGATTCGGAAAATGCCCGTGGGACATTTTGACACGGTACAATACACGGTAATTACAGCTCTCGCGAAAGTAAAATCGCTCGAGACACAGCGGCAGGAACGGTGTAACGCCATTAAAACCGTTCACCGTTAACCAAGCTCACTCGCGCTCTACTGACCTCTCAATGAGTTTACGCATCTCCTCGGTGGTCATGCCGTCCTTGCCGCGAGCATTCACTGAAATAGAAAAACACACGGCACGATTGACACAACGATTAAACTACTACGACAACACGTAACATGCAATTTGTGGAAAAACTATATAAACGATTAGGATTAAAAAAGACAAAAAAAAAAGAAAGAAAAACACATAAGTCCATGGCGAGTCTTCTTCATTCGTGACTCGCCCGCCATGCGATACGTCCGCATAATGAGCCGCCGTACGCCTAATAATGCTTAATGCATAATGAAACGAGCATCAGAAATAATTGAATCAGAACGAGATCGTTTCTCGAGAGGAAGCATGTCACTGGACGCAAAATTCGAGCGGGAAAGGCGAATTTTACGACTTCCCGTCGGATCAGGTCGAGCTTCATAATCTCCCTCGTTCGCTCGTTCTCTCCGAGCTGTCGTGAATCTTTCTACTGACCGCCGTAGTTGCGGTTGACAAGCTGATCGCGATCACACTCGGCCTCGCTAATCTCGTTGCTCTCCTTGCTATCATTGAAGCTGGAATTATTCTGATCCTGATGGTTTCTCGGTGGTGGTGGAGGCGGTTCCGGTGAGCCAGAGATGGGAAGGTTGCGAGCCGAGCCTACACTACGACGTCCGACCGATCCGCGAGATCCGTAATGATCGTAAGGTGCACCGTATTGTCCGTACTGTGATCCGTACTGGTCTTCCTCTGGAGCGCAGTTAGCCGGATCGTCATATTCGGGTGAAAAGACATTGTGCGTGCCGCTGCCGCCTCCTTGGGATGGTACTCGAGAGTAGCGACCGTTTTGACGAGGCTGTGAGAAAAATCGATCGCGATTCCAGCGGTAATTATATTAGGGATGTACTGTCTCTATTATATTTTTTTATCTTTTTCTTTATTTTTTATTTTTTTTTATATATTTCTTTTCTTTATATATTTCTTTTTTGCATTTTTATGTATATCTTATTGTTGGACGTTTTTTTTAAGTAACGTGTTTATTAATAGGGTTTTTTTGAAAGCCTCTTCATTGCCTGTGATTTAATGCCATTTTTACAAATATCGGAAATCTTTTAATATTTATAATATAATAATTTGCGAATACGTTGCTTATTGTTTAAATATGAAAAAGAATTATAAAATACCATAGACTGAGATCCAGAGCGACTATGAGCAGAAGCGTTAGTCGGATGTCCTACGGGTGGTCCCATAGTGCCAGAATGGCCATTTCCTGGATGAGGGAAGGTCTGGAATTGCATAGCTTTGCTCGGGTCCATTTCCTCGCGGAATCCCAATAAATGGAATGTAGCATACGGGCAGATCTCATCCTCCATACCTAAAAATGGACAATTAACCAGGGTAGACTCTGCCACTATAGATGGGAAATCTACGAGACATTGTTGAACAATACAGATTGCTATAAAGATTGCTTCCTGTGTGTAAATTTTTACCTATTAACAACAATTTCTAAATACAGTTTGATTAAGAATGGAATCGAAAAAAATATTTGCAAGCAATCCTTACTATTAATTCTACATACTTATATTCAGATTTAAACAATCAAAAAATTCCTTTTGCTCATTTTAATGCTTCTTCTTTCTTCGATTCTCATTCTATTAAATCATTAAACCTTCAAAAATTTATCGTGCAAAATGTATTTAAATAAATTTGAATCCGATCATTTTATCGATTATTTACATAATCTTTGTTATACAACATTATAAAATAATGTTATATTCAAGATTGGAAAGCAACGCGTTACTAATTATTATAACATCGTTAGTAATAGCAACATTATATTTCTTTATTTATAACGAAAATTGTAACAACTGTTTTTTAATATAAACGATAATGGTGATAAGTTAAAACTTTTAGAATCAGTAATGAATAACGGTAATACAACATACAACATACAAAATATTTAAAAGTAACTTTCCTAATTTTTTGCTATAGTCTTCAATTAATTAGATTGCGTTCGAATATTTGCTGACTAAAAGAGTACTAAAAATCTATATGTACGTATAGATTTTCAATACTGGCAGTGAATATCGCAGTCAGTAATCATTTTAATTTTAATTATCTATTTGAAATATTCAAAATTCCTCTTATCCATCCTCTAAAAATCCTAAAAATCGATATAACGGACATAGAGACTTCTATCTTAGAAAAGACAATGCATGAATGAATGTAATTCCTTCCTATATGTGGTTCGTGTTATCTGTCGGCGTGCTATGAGCGCAGGCATGCGGAAACGTGCAAACATCGAGAAACGAGACGTGCCGTTAAAGTGATGTGAGGTTTCACGAAACGAGAGGGGACTTACGAAGACCGGCTGGTACGAGCCAGCAACATCGCCGGCTCCGGCCTGCGATTATCAGTCTCTAGGGCGATCGGGCGAATGCCAAATGCCCGTTAACCAAAATTGCTATTACCAACCTCTGTGCGAAAGACCATCCGCGCTGCCCATACGTGGTGGTGGTGGTGGGCATCTCCTGTTGGGCGCGTAGTGACTCAATTCCTCATACATGTGTCGCCTCGGATCCCACGTCGAGTGACTCCTTAATGAGCCAGTTCCACCTATCGAACACATACTACAAAGGTCGTACGACACGCTGGTGCCTATCAAGATTCGTTCCCGCCAACTAATAGCCCTGTTCTCTTTAAAGAGTTTAGAGGATTTGAGCTCTGGGGAGAAGGAACTCTTTATTACTAATAATCGTTTGATTAATACGCAAATCGATACAATCGACACTCGTTAGGCACCAACGGCGGGAAAAGCGCAAACAAGTAGGAACGAACGTTATGTTTCCGCTGGAGGGACATACAAACTCGATAACGTATATAAGAACATTTCAAAGCATGGCGAACGAAAAAAGAAACTGGCATTGATCGTGTATATGGGTTCTGTCTGGCTTGGGGATCTGACACTGACTGGGAGCCTATCTTGGGAACCTATGTATGTGCAAATCTCGATGTGTATCCTTTGAGAAAAGATGAAAGAAGGAACTATCGTGCCGATATGACAACAACTAGACAAGTTGAGAAATTGATCTAAAAGGTAAGTGTTGGCAGTTGGGCTTACTTATAACTGTACCTCGCTTGATACGATCACAGGTGTTGTAATTTGAGCCGGGTACAGGTGGAAGCTTGCGATTCGGGGGTGCAATGTATCCCAATTCATCGCGAAGATCAGATCTGCGTTTGTCCAAGGTAGCGCCGCCAACTCCGGTTTGCTGGTAGACTACGTCGTCTGAAATAAAAAACGCTCAATCTAATAATTGTGGATGTACATTTTGATACTTCTGATCTTATTATCGATGATTATATTGATTATATATGCCATCACCCACGCTTGTGAAATAAAAAGAAAATATAGGAAAGAGGAAAATTCTGAAATTTAATATGCGGAGAGGATTTCAAGACTAGGGTGGTTGACGCGTGGACCGATCGTCAGGAAATTATCACGATAATATTATGACAATGCAAAATATAATATTGTTATGATAATATCTATGACTGACGATTGACACTTTTCTCGATCAGCTAATTGAGAATATCATTAGTAGCAGTATTCATCGCAGTTTCGTATTCATTGCAGTTTCGTTTCCCGATGAACCTCCACCGTCTTTATGCGACTTAACAAGTAAAAGTAATTAAAAAAAATTTGTATACATTGTCCCTCGTAATATTTCTCGTCGGCTGAAGAGATACCTCGCAGCCGTGTTTGTTCCGGGCCTCGAGTTCTTCTCGAGAGCGCCACGCAAATGACAACTATTCCTACTATTATAACAACGACCGTCGCACCAATTGGCACCACCACGTTTACGTCGAGCCAGGTGGGTAACCATGGGAAATACCGTCTCACATCCGCAGTGTTGTCATTACCGCCATTACGTATGGGAGGTGCGATCGTACCTGTTTAAAGAAGAAAATAGATTTGTGATGATTACCTTTATCGCTACTGTGACCCTTCCCCCTGAGAACGCAGATCACAATGACGGCAACGATTATTACGAGTATGGCTGCTACTACAGGTACGACCAGATTTAAGTTAGCCATGAAAATTTTCATTGGGTCTTCATCGTTGCTACCACTGTTCACGTCCGGCAGCTCGCGGGCCGGTGCAATGGTGCCTGGAACAGAAAACGTTTCGGCGACCGTTCAATCCAGCCACCATTGGCACCGGCTACGAGGCGCCGCTGTGTGTCAGACGACCACCATACTTACCGCCAGTCACCGTCAAAGTCGCAAATTCATACTCGGCCACGGCGAAACCAGCATTATTGTGAGCCGTAACACGCAAATGGTACCAGCTAGCGGGGTCTAGATCCAATACTACAAAATTACCGCCTGGTTTGACGTTGTTCGAGACTTGATTCCATTCCTGTTGCATTCTGAAGAAAATGCATCTTTAATTATCTTGATATTAGATTGAATGTTCGTATAATTATCCTTTCATCTTACTTCTTCTTGTGTTCAACAACGAAGTACAACATAGGACAGCCACCATCTGACCAGGTGCTCAAGTGTAAAGAGATGCTATTCGTGGATACCTCAATGAATTTTGCCGCTTCGGGGATGATTGGTTTGGAGCCCTTTGTGCGCGTATTTAGAATGTCTGAAGGATCGCCGATTCCGATTCTGCAAGAAAACTCACATGTGTATGAAATTTCTTATTACAAAAATTTACTACGATTTTAGCAGTTACCCATTATAAGCGGTGACATAAATCTGATATCGGGAACCGCACCACAGATTCTCGAGTGTATATTTCTGTGCTGTGGAGCTGATCTGAACGGTTTCCCAATCGCCAAACTCAGGTTTATAGTGAATCGTATAGCCATGAATCGGTGCATTGTCCGTGGGATGCGGGCGTAATTTCATCGTCAAAGAATTAGTGGTGGTGGCGGTAAGGGTAACTTGCGGTGAGTGCGGAGGAGCTGTAAAAATATAACATTAATTTTAACATAATGGATAATTGAAATCAGTAACTAGAACTTCCATGTGTTGGAATATTTACCGTGGACGACCAGCTGATGAGTCACGGTATCATGTCCAAAGGAATTTTCCACGTAACAAGAATATTCTCCAGCGTCCGCGCGATCGACTTCCTTGATGAATAGCGATCCCTCGGGTAATTGTTTCAATCGTTCGGTTGTTTGAAGATTAGCGCCTCGTACCTTCCATGTTACTTCTGGTGCCGGTACACCGACAGTGAGACACGGCAGCTTAACGTCCTCTTTGTACGTTGCAGTGAACTTATCATCGAACGATGCGATTTTGGCCGGTACTATAAGTAAAGTATGAAATACTTACAATACTTTTTAATTTATAACAGACTATGAAAAATTGTAATCGATTCACAAATTTAATTTGTTAAAATGTGAATTTTAAATGAACAAATTACCTCGAACACTTGGTCCCAAAGTTACAATCTTGGAAGCTTCACCTTCACCAATATTCGTGCTAGCGGTCACCCAAAATTCATATCTTTGCTGCTTGTCTAATCCAGACGCTTCATGAGTTAATTGATTTGGTGGTACTTTCTGATTAGTTGGTTCCTCCGCATTATCCGCTTTCGTATAAACAGTATACTGAGAAATAACTCCATTAGGTTGGCTGGGCGGACGCCATGAGATAAGAATGGATTCCGAAGACATGACTAAAGCTTTGATAGCAATAGGAGCTTCAGGTGCTGAAAGTGGACACATGGAACATGTAGTATGTTCAAAAATATGTGCTTTCGCATAATGAACCAATATATTAATATTAATTTCTTAATTACCATCTTGCTCAGTTTGGCAGTGAATTGGTGCAGACTTAACGCCGTCTCCTCCAGATGTGAAAGCCAGAACTTGCATGCTGTAATTGGTATATTTCTTGAGACCGTGCAGGATAGTCTCACTAGAAGATGTAATCTTAGTGTCTTTCGTATTCTCATCGTACCACGTATCGGACGGTCCATAGATGACCTAAAGCAAATATTTAAAGATGCTATTGCAAATGATTTTATGCCTCCCTCTCAAGTCATGTTTTTACTAACTTTGTAACCAGTGATAACGCCATTGGCTGCGCTAAGTGGTGGTGACACCCAGGACACTCTGATAGTTTGTGAAGTAAGAGTTGTGCAAGTAGTGTCATGAGGCGGTTGTTCGGGCACGCCTTCTGCAGTATGTTGCCTACGTTCCTCGCTCATCGGTCCGGAACCGACTTTGTTAAATGCTTGAACGACCACGCCATACTGGGTGTAAGTCTTGAGATTTGCAATCTGTAAGTGGTGCTCCTTTATATCTTCCTTGGAGAAGTCGACAGTCTCAAACATGTATGGCTTGTCCGACGACTGTCTGTATCCAACATAGTAGCCGAGAATCTCACCGTTCCAGTCCTCGCGCGGGGGCGGTTTCCACGTTACCTAATGGAATTTACATTTATTACATATATATTCCCAAGCGCTCATACAGCAATAACAATGTTCCAGCAATATTATTACGAATGTTGCTGAAACGTTCTGTATATAGGCTAACTACAATGTAATTGTTCTACTTACTTTGAGCGTGTGTTGATCGAGAGCATCCACTTTGACAGAAGTTGGTGGGCCAGTAGGTGCTTCTTCTGCGGTGATAATGGTGACCGTGTCAGACGGATCAGATGTGCCAATTTCGTTTTCAGCGACGATTCGAAGATGGTAGGTAGTCGCGGGTCTTAGATTATATACTCCAGCTACGTTCTGTTGCGAGCCAGGTACGAGCACTCGATCAATATCAGTTTCCCAGGAACCCTTGCTGATTTTGTATTCAATAACATATCGTTTAATCGGACTGTTTCCATCATAAGGTGCGGCCCATGATAATTGCACCGAACGTCCTGATTTATCTAACACTTTCAGACCATATGGAACTTCTGGCACCTCTATAATAAATACATAAATTAGACTTTACATATTTTGTTGATTTATCAAACATATAATTATGTATAATTATATGAACCAACCTTGTACGATCATATTAATGCTAGTGTCATCACTACCGAAGGCATTCGTAGCTACGCAAGTGAACAAGGCAGAATCGCTCCTTTCGGTTCGTTTAATGCTCAAGTCGGACAATACTCCGTTAGCCAAGATTTCTTCACGAATAGTATAACGAGGATCGCTCTTCGTATCTAATCTCTTATTGTTCATGTTCCATAAAATACCGATTGGTTTTTCTCCTTGCGCCTCGCATTGCAATACAGCTGGTTCTCCACGACGAGCGGTTTGATTTCTTAATTTAATTTCAAATTGCGGAGGAGCTAAAAAGATATTGCAAAAAGTTGTATAAAACGCAATAGAAATTACAAGATGCAAAACGATTAAACGTGAAATACCTTGAACTGAAATAAGAATGACAGCTGATAAGCCTGATCCAATTCCATTAACAGCCTCACAAAGGTAATAGCCTTCATTTGTCTTTTGTATATTATTAATAGAGAGAGTGCCATCTTCCACGCTAATGTCAGGGTTGCTCAATTTCAAATCGGTATAATCTCCCGGCGTATCTCCTACAAGATGAAACAAACGTATTATAATAAGTGTATGCAAGTAAAAAGATTTACTATTTGTTAGGCTGCGGTTGCTAATGTACTTACCAGCAGCTCTCTTCCATGTGACTTGAGGCTTGGGGAATCCATCGGCTTTGCACTCTACTCGTGCATCGGATCCTTGAGCAAATGCTTTATCGGTAGGTTCCAGGATCCAACGAGGAGGTACTGTTACAGAATAAATAAATTAGTTGCGATGTATTTTTTGCGTACATAAGATTGTGCAGTATCCAGGAGCCAGTCGCTTGAAAACTCGAGTCGTTTGCTTTTTAAAAGTTTCAAAACTTATTTATAATAATAAAATTATTATCTAAAGTTTAATTAATTTAGACAAGTGTAGTAATTACAATAATAGTAGACTATATTATTTGCTTTCTTTAAGAAATATTCTATGAAATTTAAAGAAACAACAATGAAAATAAATTGAAAAAATGAATTTTTGAATTTTGTTAAAATTGAGTGTCTGTATTTAAAATAAGTGAATGAAATTGCTGCTTAGCATTTATTCTTATATAAATATCAGATAATAGAAATAGTTTTAATATTGTTAAATGATGAAGACTCGAATTGTGTAACAATTTTGTCTCATGCAAAACAAAACGCGACACGCTCCTGCTACTGCGAATGAATGAAATACACGGCATGCGGGATTCTGAAGTGATTATGCGGGTATCTAATGCATGGAATAAAGAGATAAAAAGTGAAAAAAGAGAGAGGAAGAGAGAGAAAGAAAGAAAGAAAGAAAGAGAGAGAAAAGAGATGCATGCAAAAAAGAGACTTTGAAGGAGCTTAACGGCGAGCATGCACGAAGCGCTATCGAATTTGTATTCGAGCACAGTACATCATGCTGTACTGCGTTTACTAATAACATTCGATTACGCTCGTTCATGTATGTAAATGCATGCATATTAAGTATCTACGCTACATACGCGTCTACAAAATGAACAAGGCAAAAATGTGTGATGAGAGATGGTCAAAGGTTGAGAAGGGGCGTATTGGGGAATCCATTCGTGGATATAGGATTGTGATGAATTGATCGTGGGGTGAATTCTGAGATGTGGTTGGATGGTCGGTTGGTCATCATAGTACAAGGACGCATTTTAGCGCGAATGGGGGGTACGGTGAGGTATAAATCGACACTCGAACGTACACGAGACGAATCACATGCAACTTGCATGTGAAACCTACGCAATCCTGCGATCACAAAAAGTGGCATTTAAATCATTTGTGCTACGGGAATGGCGAACGCGTTCGTGAAGGATGTAGAACGCGATGAGATTCGCGTGCGAAAGGAAAATACATCCTGTCGCGTTATTTCGCCGCAGGGATGATCGAAGCCAACGTAAAAAGTCGCACAAGAGCGGCTGACGATGAGAGCAAAATAAACGAGGAAAAGGCCAACGGTTCGGCAAAAGCTATTTGATTCTCAGAGCTTAAGGAAACTCAGATTGACTCACTCGCTTGAAATACATAGTAAAGAGGAAATTACAGCGGTAAGAAGTAAATATAGACAGAGACAGAAAGAAAGAGAAAGAGAGGCAGAGATAGAAAGTATGAAAAGAAAGTAGCAAGATATAGCGAGAGAAAGAGTGTACGCGCGAGAAAGTCGTCATTGGTGACAAAAGCAACGCTTTTTGTACAAGTTGAGCTGAGCGAGCTCCAACCAACTGAAATTCCAGAAAGCTTTCGCCAACAGGGGAAAAAACACATGATCAGCGTCACAGCAACGATGAATAAAATGCAACCAATCAAGCCTGCACTTAAATACTCGCGTGGGACCCGCGTTTTATTTTGTTTTTTTTTTTTATTATCATTCCGAAACTTCGCTCAACCATCATTATCAACGTCATGTCATTCTCAGTGCTCCGTTCTTTACTCTGGACCTAACCGTGGACTCGTAAGGTTGCTTCGTGGATCGCCCTGCCCGACGGATTACTAGCGACACACGCGTAATGTCCGCTGTGCTCCGGTGTTACCGGCTCGATCAGTAGTATACTCGTCCGTGGACCGAGTTTCCCGACGCTGAATCCCATGAACTGCGACAATGGTTCGCCCTCGTGGATCCAGGCGATCTCAATTGGCGTGTCGCCTATCGGTACCATGCATGCCAATTGGGCGGCCTGCCCGGCATAGATCGGTCGGTCTCCAAAATCGAACGGATTGATTCGTGGCAGGACTGCAATGGAACAGCAGATAGATCCAAATTCCCGTAACGATCTTCATTCCGATTTCTTCGCGATCGACGCGAATGATCGTGGTTGATCGTCTGTCGTCATTTGCGTCCGTTTTCTGTAATACGCTCTTCCGTCCAAGAAACTAACGTTGCTTTTTCTCATATTTTTATTCGGCGTGCTTTTATTCTCCGTAGATTGCACGAAAAATAATCGATGGCTCTAAACTAATTGCGTTGGAAAAATGCGTTGGAGCTTTGTGGCAGTCAAGTCCTTCGACTAAATCGACTGACTTCTGTAACCGAGCTGTCGAGATCAGATCGGAGATGAGAGAAGGGATGCGGAGTGATAGAGAACATGCCAAAGAATGAGAGACAGTTCTGGGCCGGGAGAGAATGGGAGATACGGCTCATCTCGTAGTAATCGACGCCTCGTACGTGATTCAAACAGACGTAGGCACAAACTACTCCCGCCTATACGAATTAACTAAATAGTTTAACCTTGTTACAAGGAAGATAACTAGATAATTCTCTATAGACAGAAAGGAGGAATATGCTTCGAGCAATGCAGATTTCCAGACACACATATCTCGTAATATCATTACAATACAGTTAGGACAGACAGATCGGAGATTTTACGACGTACGTGAAGCGGCAGCAAGGGGCGTAAATCTAACATATCGAAACGCTCTACTGATAGATATAAATGTGTGTGTGTGTGTGTGTGTGTGTGTGTGTGTGTGTGTGTGTGTGCGCGTGCGTGCGTGCGTGCGTGTGTGTGTGTGTGTGTGTGTGTGTGTAACTACAGCCGAATAAAAGAGTAAACGTACCACTGCTTTCCGCTCAAAT
>Ga0157363_1000984_pt1 | contig 22888 bp, 19 predicted proteins | sample AttsexASBM1_FD_111477 | JGI IMG/M metagenome (GOLD analysis project Ga0157363, IMG submission 111477) | Fungus gardens microbial communities from leaf cutter ant in Ribeirão Preto, State of São Paulo, Brazil - Atta sexdens ASBM1 | ecosystem: Host-associated > Fungi > Mycelium > Unclassified ... | reverse complement strand
TAAACGCAGACGGCGGCTCGCACCCTTACCCTGCTCTGTACGGACTTGTGCTTCGATAGTGAACATAATTTTTCTCTTAGAGTAATTCCGCTACAGGCGACCCAGCAACGGAAGGATTATTCAATGACGCTTTATTTGAGATAAAGCGCGCAGCATTATAGCGGGTAAAGGGGGGCAGGGCAAATAATTAGCTGGCTGAATCGGCACGCCTAAAACGCCCTTGGTAATCGAAGACTTTATGACGAATTTTCCAAAAGGCTTTTTGACGATGTGCCACGACAAAATCGGGGTGCCGTAAAAGCGCTTGTTGAGCAATGATGTCGCTTGCTGACTGCCAAGAGAAAGGGACACCTGGCGCACAACTGTGCAAACGAAGGAACTGTTGTTCAAAGAGATGACGCTGGGCAGGGGAGTGCAGTCGGAAGGTTTCTGGTACGTCAGCACCATCCTCATCGATATAGGTAATTCGTAACCATTCACCTTTCGCATCCTGCCCAGTTTGCAGTAGCATGCCCGAGCAACGTAGCACCGTGGCGTCACGTAGTTTAAGCGCTGCTTTTAACATATCATCAGGATCGACCAGTACGGTGTCACACTGTTGACAGACTTTCGCTGCAATATCGTTTTCCGCATTACAGTGAGGACAGGATTTAAAGCGAAAGCGAAAATCACACTGTTGAGGCTGGCTGGCGACTTCGATGATCCCTTGGCAACGACGGCCAAAGTGCTCGATAACGGTGCCATCGTCGAGGGCTTTTCCCCAAAAGATATTCGCAAACTGACACTGTGGGCAAAAAACTTGTACCGGTTGATTTTCACTCTCACCCTTAGGGCTACCAATTTCTGGCAGATAAAGGTCATAATCATTCCCTGCATAATCGAGGATGGCACAGGTGGTTTTACCTGGATAAAGACGTAGCCCTCGACCAATAATCTGTTGATAAAGGCTGACCGATTCCGTTGGTCTGAGAATAGCGATTAAATCAACATGAGGCGCATCAAATCCAGTAGTTAATACCGCAACATTCACTAAGTAGGTGATTTTTTGCGATGTAAATCGCTGTAAAATATCGTCTCGTTCGCCACTGGGGGTCATCCCGGAGACTAATGCACTCTCAGCAGGCAGGTAACTGAGGATCTCTTCTGCATGGCGTACCGTCGCAGCGAAAATCATGACGCCCCGACAGCCGGCAGCATGTTGAATAATTTCGGCAACAATGGATGGCGTGACACGTTTTTGCTGAGATAAACTCAAGTTCAAAGCTTTTTCGGGAAAGAGTCCCTGTTGATTAGCGACCAGTGATGAAAAGTCATAACGCAAAATTGGCATATCTAACCGTTTAGGCTCAACAAGATAGCCATGCTTAATCATATAACGCAGTGGTAGTTCATAAATGCACTGATAAAATAAGGCATCCTCAGTTCCCCGTACCATTCCGTGATAATGAAAATGGTATATCCATCCTTTTCCTAGACGAAAGGGGGTCGCAGTTAATCCCAACAACCGCAGATGCTGATTGCGTTGGGTCAGATAATCTAATATTTGTTGGTATTGGCTTTGATCGTTATCACCAATTCGGTGGCACTCATCGACGATGACTAAGGAAAATTCAGCATCAAATTGCTCAAGATGGCGAGCGACTGATTGTACGCTACCAAAAACAACCTTACTGCCACTCTTTTTTTGCGCTAAACCTGCAGAGAAAATATCGGCATTCAAGCCTAGTGCTTGGTATTTCGCGTGGTTTTGCCTGACTAACTCTTTAACATGAGCTAATACGAGGACCCGCCCTCGCGCGATTCGGGCGAGTTCGGCGATCACTAAGCTTTTCCCGGCACCGGTAGGTAAAACGATAACTGCTGGACGGTGTTCTTTGCGAAAATACTGTACTGCAGCCTCAACGGCTTCTTGTTGATAGGGGCGTAGGGTAAAACTCATCGGTCATGAACTCGATTAACGGCAGGGTTGCACACTGACAGTCGGTGTCGCTTCAAGGTATACTAACATAATTCTTTTTATAAACTCCCCAATAGGCATACAGATCCATGCGACTCGATAAATTTATTTCTCAACAACTCGAAATTAGCCGTGCCATTGCAGGTCGTGAAATTCGAGCACGTAATGTCACAGTCGATGGAGAAGTGGTACGTGAAGCGGCTTTTAAAGTATTACCTGAGCATGAAGTGGCCTATGATGGCAATGTACTTCATCAACAGCATGGTCCGCGTTATTATATGCTGAACAAGCCAGTAGGCTATGTTTGTGCTACGGAAGACGAGCAGCATCCCACCATTCTCTATTTTATTGAAGAACCTATGGCATGGAAGTTACATGCCGCCGGACGACTCGATATTGATACCACAGGCTTGGTACTTTTAACAGATGACGGCCAATGGTCACATCGCATTACGTCGCCGCGCCACCATTGTGAAAAAACGTATCTGGTGACTCTCGCTGAAGCGCTCGATCCAGCACTTATCACGCGCTTTGCCGAAGGTGTTATGCTGCAAGGTGAGGCCGCGCCGACTAAGCCAGCAACGCTAGAGATTGTAGACTCTCATCAGGCGAGAGTTACGCTAAGCGAAGGTCGTTATCATCAAGTCAAAAGAATGTTTGCCGCATGTGGTAACCACGTGACGGATTTACATCGTGAACGAATTGGCGAAATTATACTTGATGAAGACTTAGCGGCGGGGGAGTATCGCGAGTTAACGCAAGAAGAAATATTAAGCATCAATTTACCGCCGGAGTTGCAGCAGCCACTGAGCTAACTAACAAAAATAAAAAAACGCTGCGAAGGACAGCGTTTTTTTTGACGAACGTTTATCAGACCTTATGAAAATTAACTGTGCGAGTTACTCAGGACTCGACGTGCTTCGCGATAGCGAGCTTTCCAATAACTGTCATTAAGGTTTGAAATCATGACTCCACTGCTTGTTGAAGCATGAACAAAATCGTTATTACCTAAATAAATACCGACGTGGCGTCCAGTAGAGCCCGATCGAAACAGTACTAAATCACCGGGGCGGAGCTTACTTTTATTAATAAAACGCCCGGTATCTTGCTGATCTGCGGTAGAGCGAGGAAGTGCTAAGCCAAACTGTTCACGGAAAGTACGCTGAACAAAGGCTGAACAATCGATACCACGGCGCGATTCACCGCCCATTCGATAACGAACACCTTTCCAACTCGCATATTGATTCATAATTTTCGATTTAATATCGACATTATGAACCAGTTCTTCAAATTGATCCTGAGAAGCTTGAAGTAAAAAACCATTCCGGTTGTTAACGTCATGTTTCTCTAAATTCGCTGTGGTAGTTGGGTGGCTACTACATGCGCTTAGCAATGTTGCTAAGGCAATTGCTGGAACAGCCCGCCACAAGTATCTCACAAGTGGTTGAGATTTGACCATATTAAGCAGTTTCCTTCGATGTCCTTACGACAAATACGTCGTTCGCCAATGAACAGATTAAGAGATTATCAAAGATTATCAAGAAGACAATTTATGAATTATATCTAGATGTAAATATCTTTGACACTCTTCTAAGCTGAGGCCCCAACTAACAAGGGCTGAGCGTTATTTGAGATTACCGTAGAAAATGTAAACTGGCGAGAGTTTTTAAGATTTTTTTTGATCTTAATAGGAAAAATGTCTGGTAAGGCTATTTTTAAGGGAATTCTTGAGAAATAACCGGGAGATAATCCCCCGGAAAAGGTAGAAACTGCGCATAAGATTAATGCGTGCCAGGTAATTTCTGGTAGATCTTATTAATGACTATATCGGTGAGCGGTGTTAATAAGCACCAGCTCATTCCTACTAATACGACGGATAATGATCCTACTGAAATATCGGTGAACCAGTGAGCACCCGCCATCACACGCGGTAAAGCAAATACCCCTAGAATAATGAGTCCTACAATAAAGGCTTTACGACCAAAGTAACGTCCCATAAAGCAGCCATAAATCATTAGCATCATGCCGTGATCACCTGGAAAGCTGTCTGCTGAACCATCTTTAGTCGGGATACCCGTGAGAAGTCCTGCACGCTGCGCATCAGTAAAAAAGAGAGAAGGACTACGGTGGCTAACGGGGATAAGGTGGCCGAGTTGATTGAGAACGACTGCCGTGATGAGCATAGTGATCCCTAATGCGAGCATCCACATCCGGCCTTTATGATCTTTTTGTCGCCAAAAAGAATAGAAGTAAGCTGCCATCGCGAGAAATGAAACAATATCAAATCCACGATAATTGGTGATTGCTACAAACACGGCAAAGGCATGCGATTTTACCATTTCGTGATTAAAGTAGTAAAAAATCGACTTATCCAAGGTGAACCATAAACCATGATTGGTCGGTAGATACCAAGAGAAAAACAGGCAAAATCCCAGTAAATTCAATATTATTATTGCTGGAAAATTAAACTGACGCATAGGTTATCTCCCTATAAAAATTAATCAGCGCGGCTCATATAGCGACGCTCGGGGATATGTACACGGATTTTATCGCCATTGCTCAAATATTCAGGGACTTGAACAGTTAACCCTGTTGAGAGCTGGGCGGCCTTAGTACGGGCACTGGCTGAAGCGCCTTTAATACCGGGTACGGTATCGACTATCACCAAGTCCACGGTTTGCGGCAGTTCCAACGCTAAAACTTGATCATCCATTAATAAGACTTGCATCCCCGCCAAGCCCGCTTCAGGGATAAAAAGAAGTTCTTCTTCTATTTGTTCACGGTTGAAGCTGTAAGGCGTATAGTCTTCGTCGTCCATGAATACATATTCATTACCATCGGTATACGAAAAACTCACCGCACGACGATTAAGCTGAATACTGTCGATAATATCATCACCTTTAAAGCGTTCTTCAACTTTCATTCCGCTACGAATATCGGTAAAACGCATTTTATATAATGTCGCGGCTCCTCGAGCACTTGGACTTTGAACATCGATATCTTTGACTAAAAGTAATTTACCGTTCCAGCTCACCGCCATACCACGTTTAATTTCATTTGCTTTAGGCATTGAACACCTCGAAATAGGATAATTATAAGAATGCGGGGAAAATACTCGCCCGCCTCTATGTACACAAGCTAAATAGTGCTGTGTAGGTTATTTTCACTAATTTTTTTCATCTTCATTTAGTTAAAATTTATGTTGCATAATAAAGATGGCACTCAGATACTCATGGCCATTAATTTTATTAATTCTTAGAGCGTGTATGGAATGCCGTAGCCACTGTGGAGCCTGCTGTATTGCTCCCTCAATATCTTCGCCGATTCCGGGTATGCCAAATGGCAAGCCAGCGGGCGTACGCTGCGTGCAATTAGATGACGATAATCTTTGCCTAATATTTACCTCGCCCCTGCGTCCAGCCGTTTGCGCAGGATTACAACCCCACCCTGAAATGTGTACAGATTCGCGTGAAGAGGCGTTAGTTTATCTTCTCGATCTTGATGCGGCGACTTCGCCTTAGGTATCAGCGATACAGATTAAGTAAACGCTGATTGAAATTTTTGAAAACTGTGCGTTGATTCAAAATTATTGACTTCATTTTTTGATATAAAATGCGCTAATTTAGTTGCTGAAACGATTCAATCATTGTGAGGAAAATTATGTTCCAGCTAGAAGTTCAGGCGATTCATACTGGCGCCTCAGCCACCGATAAAGAAGATGCGATTCGTCAAGTCGCTGCGGCACTCGCTACGGCGGGTAATGTGGGTGAGGGCTATGTGAGTGGAATGCTAGCGCGTGAGCAGCAAACCTCCACTTATCTCGGCAACGGTATTGCTATCCCTCACGGTACCACTGATACCCGCGATTTAGTGCTCAACACTGGTGTGCAGGTTTTCCAATTCCCGCAGGGTATCGCATGGGGTGCTGATCAAATTGCCTATGTTGTGATTGGTATCGCCGCTAAATCAGATGAACACCTCGCCTTACTTCGCCAACTGACGCATGTGCTGAGTGATGACAGTATTGCTGAGACGATTAAAACCGCTTCTGCTGAGGACCTGCGCGCTATCCTGATGGGTGAAAAACAGCCTGCTGAATTTCGGTTTGATACCTCGTTGATTTCATTGAATGTCAACACTGCTGATCTCATTACCTTACAAGCATTGAATGCTGGAAGATTACAAACTATCCAGGCAGTATCGCCAAATTTTGTTGCGAAAACCTTAGCGCAAAAACCGTTGCATGTTGGACAAGGTGTTTGGTTACAAGACTGCGCTGAGGGTAACCTTTTTAGCGCTGTTGCCGTTAGCCGTCCGTCCACCGCTGTTAGCTTGGAATCTGGTGAATCCGTCTCTTTACTTATCACCTGTTCAACAGCAGACGCACAGCCTCTCACAGTGATGCATTACCTCACGCACCTTATCAATAATAATCAAGCCTCTGCACTATTTAGTGCCGATGCTGCAGGTGTATTAGCACTATTAACCAGCGAAGTCAGTTTAGGTGACGACACGGTTACCGAAGAGTTTGTGATTAAGAATGAACATGGCTTGCATGCCCGTCCAGGTACTGCATTAGTCACGGTAATAAAACAGTTCGACTGTGATGTTAGCGTCATTAACCTTGATGGCAGCGGAAAGCCGGCCAACGGTCGCAGTCTAATGAAAGTGGTCGCCTTAGGGGTGAAAAAAGGTCATCGTTTACGCTTTACGACCAGTGGACCGCAAGCCGCTGAAGCGATGAAAGCGATTGGCGAGGCTATTGCTAGCGGACTGGGGGAGGGGGCTGAATGAGTCGCCGTGTAGCTACTATAAGCTTAAACCCAGCTTATGACTTGGTGGGATTTACGCCAGAAATTGAACGTGGTGAAGTCAATTTAGTTGAAACGACTGGACTTCATGCTGCGGGTAAAGGGATCAACGTTGCTAAAGTATTGAAAGATCTCGGCGTAGACGTCACGGTCGGCGGACTGCTAGGGAATGAAAATAAAGAAGGTTTCGAGCAGTTATTCACTGAAATAGGTTTACATAATCGTTTTCAGGTTATTGATGGCAGAACGCGTATCAATATTAAAGTCACAGAAACGGGCGGTGACGTCACTGATCTCAATTTTTCCGGCTTCACGGTTAGCGAAGAGAATTGGCAGCATTTCAAGCAAGACTCGCTGAGTTGGCTCGGCGACTTCGATATGGTGTGTGTGAGCGGAAGTTTGCCACAAGGCATTGCCCTAGAAGAATTTACCGATTGGATGAAAGCGCTTCGCCAAGTCTGCCCGTGCTTAGTTTTTGATAGTAGCCGGGCGGCATTAGATGCAGGACTATTGGCTGGACCATGGCTAGTGAAACCGAATCGCCGGGAACTCGAAATGTGGGCGGGTCGTGCGCTGCCGGAACTCAGTGATGTTATCGCTGCCGCGCATCAACTTCGTGAGCAAGGTATCAGTCACGTAGTGATCTCTTTAGGCGCGGAAGGTGCATTATGGGTAAATGCTTCCGGCGAGTGGTTGGCCAAACCACCGGCATGTGAAATTGTGAGTACGGTGGGAGCGGGGGACTCTATGGTAGGCGGACTGATTTACGGCTTGCTTATGGGAGAAACTAGCGAACATACGCTAAGGTTAGCGACAGCTGTTGCGGCGCTAGCAGTCAGTCAAAGCAACGTTGGGATTACGGACCGTTCAGCCCTCGCGGCAATGATGGCTCGCGTCGAATTACACTCCGTTACCGAACAGCAGTAGAGGAAAGTAAAGATGAAAATAGCATTAATCACCGATGCCTCGTTGGGCTTAGCGTCGGCACAATTAATTAAACAAGCCTTTGAGAAAGCGATCAGTGAACAATCCCACTACGTACTTTCTCCGGTAACTGAGGCAGAAACGGTCATCGTTGCGGGTGACCCAGCCCTAGTAGCAGAGCCTTTAGCAGGAAAGCAAGTTGCTGCCGTTGAAAGCCAAGCGCTGTTAACCGATGCTAAGACTTCAATCGAACAAGCCATCTCCCAGGCTACAGCTTGGCAAGCACCAGCGGTTGCACCCGTGGCTGCAAGCGCGCCTGCGTCAACGGTTAAGAAAATTGTTGCGGTGACAGCCTGTCCAACCGGTGTCGCACACACTTTTATGGCTGCGGAAGCGATAGAAGCGGAAGCGAAAAAACGCGGCTGGCCAGTGCGAGTAGAAACCCGTGGTTCCGTCGGTGCGGGTAATCCGATAACACCTGAAGAAGTGGCTGATGCCGATATTGTGTTTATCGCCGCCGATATTGAAGTTGATTTAGCAAAATTCGCTGGAAAGCCGATGTACCGTACTTCAACAGGTCTTGCCTTGAAGAAAACGGCACAGGAGTTTGATAAAGCACTGAACGAGGCAAAACCTTATCAATCGGCCAACAGCTCAGCCCAGAGTGCTTCAGGTAATACGGCTGATAAGAAAGAAAAATCGGGAGCTTATCGCCACCTACTTACCGGCGTTTCTTATATGCTGCCGATGGTTGTTGCAGGGGGGCTATGTATTGCGCTGTCTTTTGCCTTTGGGATCAATGCGTTTAAAGAGCAGGGCACATTAGCTGCGGCACTTATGCAAATTGGTGGTACCACCGCGTTTGCACTAATGGTCCCTGTGTTAGCCGGTTATATTGCCTTCTCAATCGCTGACCGCCCAGGTTTAACCCCAGGGTTAATTGGTGGAATGTTAGCATCAACCTTAAGTGCAGGGTTCTTAGGCGGCATCATTGCTGGGTTTATTGCGGGCTATGCGGCGAAACTGATTAGCGGTAAGTTGAAGCTGCCACAAAGTATGGAAGCGCTGAAACCTATCTTAATCATTCCGTTGGTGGCAAGTTTAGTGACAGGTTTGCTGATGATTTACGTAGTAGGTAAGCCAGTTGCCTTTATTATGGAATCCTTAACTCATTGGTTAGGGACCATGGGCACAGCCAACGCTATTCTACTGGGTGCGATCCTCGGGGCAATGCAATGTAGTGATATGGGTGGCCCGATCAATAAGGTGGCTTACGCATTCGGTGTTGGTCTGTTAAGTTCATCCACTTATGGTCCAATGGCCGCCATCATGGCCGCTGGTATGGTGCCTCCACTCGCGATGGGCTTAGCGACCTTGGTCGCGCGTCGTAAGTTCGCTAAAGCGCAACAAGAAGGTGGTAAAGCGGCGATTGTGCTGGGGTTATGTTTCATCACTGAAGGTGCCATTCCCTTCGCGGCACGTGACCCACTTCGTGTACTACCTTGCTGTATTGCGGGCGGCGCATTAACCGGTGCGATTGCGATGGCAATTGGTTCAAAACTGATGGCACCTCATGGCGGTATTTTCGTTTTATTGATTCCGGGTGCAGTGACTCCGGTCATTGGTTACCTTGGCGCGATTATCGCGGGTGCGGTGGTAGCGGGGATTACTTACGCGATCATCAAACGTCCTGAGCCTATTACGGCCTAAGGACGAAGGAAGGACAGTAAAAGGCCGTACCTGTAGGGTACGGCCTTTTTTATTACACTTAACATTATTGCTGGGCTTTTAGCCAAGCGATCTCTTCAGCCCAGATATCTGGGTTAATCGTTTCTAGAATAAGCGGAATATTATCAAACCGAGGATCTTGCATTAGCCATCTAAAAGGAGTGTGGCCAATATTGCCTTCACCTAGGCTGTCGTGTCGGTCGACTCGGCTATTAAACTGGCTTTTTGCATCATTTAAATGCATCCCACGTAGATACTGAAAACCGACGATACGTTCAAATGCGCTGAAGGTCTTTACACACTGCTCGACGGTGCGTAGATCGTAGCCAGCCGCGAAGGCGTGGCAAGTATCGATACACACCCCAACCCGTGATTTATCCTCTACGTGGTGAATGATTTCTGCTAAATGTTCGAATTCGAAGCCAAGGTTGCTACCTTGCCCGGCAGTGTTCTCAATCACCGCCGTCACGCCTGAAGTCTTATCTAAGGCTATATTAATGGATTCGGCGATACGCTTTAGGCACTCTTCAGTCGATATTTGCTGAAGATGGCTACCAGGGTGAAAATTAAGTAAAGCAATTCCTAAAGCAGCCGCTCGTTCTAACTCATCAATGAAGGCGACGCGAGACTTCTCCAAAGCTTCTGCAACGGGGTGACCAAGGTTTATTAAATAGCTATCGTGAGGCAAAATCTGTTGTGGTCCATAGCCATAGTCACTACAAGCTTGGCGGAATAAATCAATTGTCGATTGCGGTAGAGGGGGGGCTTTCCACTGACGCTGATTTTTAGTAAATAAAGCAAAAGCAGTTGCGCCAATCTCATGTGCTCGCGTCACTGCATTGAATACGCCGCCCGCAGCACTGACATGTGCTCCAATATATTTCATGGTTTGTCCCTGACATTATGTGCCGAGTGGTAATTGCATAAATCATAAATTCGTTCATGATTCTATTATTAATCGGTAAAACTGGTAAACTGTTACTTTAATTGGTTCTGTAAATGCCTATCTCATTAGTCAAGGTCAGGGACTTACCCCATGCATATTACGCTACGCCAACTTGCTGTTTTTACAGAAGTTCTCAAGAGTGGCTCCACGACTCACGCAGCGCAGGTCCTAGCACTTTCTCAATCTGCCGTTAGCGCTTCGTTAACTGATTTAGAAGGGCAACTGGGCGTACAATTATTTGACCGGGCCGGAAAGCGTTTGGTCATCAATGAGCATGGCAGATTACTCTATCCTCGGGCAATGGCATTATTGGACCATGCCAACGATATTGAACTGCTATTCAAACAGGGACATGGGGCACTGTCACTTGCCGCGAGTAGTACCATCGGTAACTATCTCTTACCGGCTGTTATTGCTAATTATCGCCGTGATCTACCTGATGCGCGATTAGAGCTTACCGTAGGTAATAGCCAAGAGGTTATCGATGCGGTTTCTCACTTCAATGCAGACATAGGACTGATTGAAGGGCCTTGTCATCAGCACGATATCGTGAGCCAGCCATGGTTACAAGATGAGCTGGTCATCTTTGCCGCGCCTTGTGCGGAGATTTTCAAACAGCCAATTACTTTAGAAACGCTTGCTGATGCACCTTGGATCTTACGTGAGCAAGGTTCGGGAACGCGGCAACTCGTTGATCATCTTCTCCTGAGTAAACTTAGCCATTATCAGGTTACGATGGAATTGGGCAATTCCGAAGCGATCAAACATGCGGTACGTTATGGCATGGGGCTAAGTTGTCTCTCACGCCGGGTGATTGCGGATCTTCTGGATAGTGGGTTGCTGCGTGAAGTTCATGCCCCTCTACCCACCATGACGCGGACACTTTACCTTATTCAACACCAACAAAAGCAGCGGTCACGCGCGATTGAGCGATTTCTCACCTATTGTCATCAAGTGGTGGATTAGGGTTCGGCTAATGATCGCTGTACGATTATGAAGGTAACTTATAACAGTGAAGATTGTGCAACGCCACTGCACTCCTCTTGTTACAATCGCGCACAATTTTAGCCAGGTGAGTTTCATCCTATGAATTCTAGTTCTTCCCAAACGGGCGCGTCGGGCTTAAAACGCTCGCTCAAAGCCCGTCACCTGACAATGATTGCGATTGGCGGTTCGATTGGAACCGGATTATTTGTCGCATCAGGTGCCAGTATTTCACAAGCTGGCCCCGGTGGCGCATTATTGTCATATGCAGTAATTGGTTTGATGGTTTACTTTTTAATGACCTCTTTAGGCGAGCTTGCCGCCTATATGCCGGTATCAGGTTCTTTCTCAACCTACGGCTCGCAATATGTTGATGAAGGCTTTGGTTTCGCGCTAGGTTGGAATTATTGGTACAACTGGGCGGTCACCATTGCGGTCGACTTGGTCGCAGCACAATTAGTAATGGGCTATTGGTTTCCCGATGTGCCTGGATGGATCTGGAGCGCCTCCTTCCTCGCGGTGATCTTTTTGTTAAATGTTATCTCAGTGAAAGGGTTTGGCGAAGCCGAGTACTGGTTTTCTCTGATCAAGGTCGTCACTGTCGTCATTTTTATTGCGGTTGGCATACTAATGATTGTTGGGATTTTACACGGCGCAGAACATGGCGGGATTCAGAACTGGAAGATGGGCGATGCGCCATTTGTGGGAGGATTCCCTGCCATGATCGGTGTGGCAATGATCGTTGGATTCTCTTTCCAAGGTACTGAACTTATTGGTATTGCTGCCGGTGAGTCAGAAGAACCAGAAAAGAATATTCCACGCGCCGTGCGTCAGGTCTTTTGGCGTATTCTACTCTTTTATGTCTTCGCGATTTTAGTCATTAGCTTAATTTTGCCTTATACCGATCCGCGGTTATTGCGTAATGATGTGGGGGACATCAGTGTGAGTCCTTTCACCTTGGTCTTCCAAAATGCGGGGCTATTATCCGCAGCAGCCGTTATGAATGCGGTCATTTTGACGGCAGTATTATCGGCAGGAAACTCAGGGATGTACGCCTCCACACGTATGCTTTACACCTTAGCCACTGAGGGGAAAGCGCCTAAAATCTTTGCGACATTGACTAAGAATGGTGTACCGCGTAATGCGTTGATTGCCACCACGGTCATTGCAGCCTTGTGTTTCCTCTCTTCTCGCTTTGGTAACCAAACCGTTTATTTATGGCTACTCAATACTTCTGGGATGACAGGGTTTATCGCGTGGTTGGGGATCGCTATCAGCCATTATCGTTTCCGCAAAGGCTACATTGCTCAAGGTTATGACCTAAACGATTTACCTTACCGTTCTGGCTTCTTCCCGCTTGGACCGATGTTTGCGTTTGGACTTTGTCTTATTATCACCCTCGGTCAAAACTATCAGGCGTTTCTTGCCGATAAGATTGACTGGTATGGTGTTGCCGCGACTTATATCGGCATTCCATTGTTCTTATTGATCTGGTTAGGTTTCCGTTTAGTACGCGGTGGACATATTATTCGTTATCAAGAAATGCATTTCCCACGGTTTAAAGCGGGCAAACGTCTCGATAATTAATGGAAAGCGGCTAAGGCATGCAAGGTGCCTTAGCCTTTTGGATCTGGATAGATTTCTGCCATCAATGCACTTAATGCCCTAACATTGGGTGACTCCCCTTCGTGACGCCAGATCAATCCTGTGTGCAAGTGGCTAATGTTCTCAGGTAACTGATGAACGGCTACCCGTGTATGGTCGGTCAGTTTATTCAATAATGAGTGTGGGATAACCGCAAGCCCCGCTCCTCCCGCTACGCAGGCTAACATGGCATGATAAGACTGTATTTCCATGATCGGGCCAGGCGTTACACCGGCTTGTGCGAACCAATGCTCCAAGCGATGACGATAAGAACAGCTACTTCTAAAGGCAAAAAAAGTCTCACCTAACACCTCTTGTGCCACAGTAACTGGCGGATGGCTGGGACTGGTGATCAGGACTAAGCGATCGCGATAATGATGACCACAAATAATATCGGGACGGGGTGAGGGTTGATCGGTCAAGGCGACAGCCAGTTCACCTTTTACGACCTTATCCAGGATCTCGCCAGAAGTTCCCGTCACTAAAGAGAGCTGTACGGCAGGGTAGCGCTGGTGATAGGCCGAGAGTAGGGCGGGTAAACGAGTTGCTGCCACACTCTCTAGACTACCCAGTGTTAAAGTGCCGGAAGGTTCTGCTGAGTGTGATAACTGCAGAGCTTCTTCACTAAGTTGTAGAATTTTACGAGCATAGTGTAAAAAATCATGGCCAATGGGTGAGAGTCGTAATCGCTGTTTTTCACGAATAAACAGTGCATTACCGACTTCCTCTTCGAGCTGCTTAAGGCGTGTAGTTAAATTGGAGGGCACGCGATGTAACTGTTCAGCTGCCTTAACAACTGAGCCGTATTCCGCCACCGCACAAAACATTTTTAATTGTACCAGATCCATTAGACCGCCTTGCGTCTCGATTAATAACCTAGTGTAGGAGTTGTTAACCTAGGACTCAAGCTATAGGTAAATGACAACAATTGCTGTAAGGGCTGGATTAACCGCGCAGACTGCTTCACAATACGGCAAAAGATTACCCGCCCTAATAGTGACGGGTGTAACACCTGCTGGAGAATGATGACGATGTCCGAATTAAGTCAAGAAGCGATGCTGGTCCATGATGCATTGCTGGCTCGCGGGCTTGAAACCCCGCTCAATGCGCCGGTAAACAGCCAAGATAGCCAACAACGTAAGCAAAAAATCGCGCAACATATGCGCGAAGTAATGCTATTACTGAATCTTGACCTGACCGATGACAGTTTAATGGAAACCCCTAATCGTTTGGCGAAAATGTACGTCGATGAGATTTTCTCTGGCTTAGATTACGCAAACTTTCCCAAGATCACGGTTATTGAAAATAAAATGAATGTTGATGAAATGGTCACTGTACGCGACATCACGCTGACTAGTACCTGTGAACATCATTTTGTGACCATTGATGGTAAAGCGACGGTCGCCTACATTCCGAAAGATAAAGTGATTGGTCTTTCCAAAATTAACCGTATCGTGCAATTCTTCGCGGAGCGTCCGCAAGTGCAAGAACGTTTAACACAACAGGTATTAGTGGCCCTGCAAACTTTACTAGGGACCAACAATGTGGCGGTATGTATTGATGCAGTCCATTATTGTGTGAAGGCACGTGGCGTAAAAGATGCCACAAGCGCCACCACCACAACGTCGTTAGGTGGACTCTTCAAATCAAGCCAAAACACGCGTCAAGAGTTCCTGCGCACCATTCGTAATAACTAATCCTACCGAGGCCAGGAACCTACCTGGCCTAAATGAGACGCTACTTACATGCCTCGTTATCCCCAAATCGATTGTCTGCGCGGTCTCGCGATACTCGGTATTCTGCTATTAAATATCGTGAGTTTTGCGCTTCCCGCAGCCGCCTATTTAAACCCGGCATGGCAAGGTCCTCCTTCCCACATAGATACCTTGCTGTGGGCGATACTGGAACTCTTTGCTGAGATGAAATTTCTCTCACTACTCGGTTTATTATTCGGTGCCGGTATTATCTTCCAGCTGCCGCGTGGTATATCGTGGATGACACATCGATTGATTTGGTTGGTGGTCCTTGGTGCGTTACACGGCATCTTATTGTGGCAGGGCGATATTCTGTTATCGTGGGGACTGACCGGTCTTGCGGTGTATCGCATCATTGCGTACAGCGATCGAAGTGGAAACTTACTCCGTACTGGCGCGGTTTTTTATCTTTTTGGTGTGGGGTTGTTAGCCGCTTACGGGCTACTCTCAGGGCATAACCCCGGCAGTGATTGGCTTCCTCAACCTGCCGATATCGCTGCTGAACGTACTCTCGCGATTAAGGGAGGGTGGTTAGCCATTCATGACCGTCTCGAGCAATTCGATGGCCGTTTAATTGCGTTACTGACCCAGTATGGTTGGGAGTTAGCGGGTCTGATGCTGATCGGCGCGGCATTGACACGTCAAGGATGGTTACTCGGTCAGCGGTCTATTCACCATTATCAACGCTGTTACCGATTTTTACTGCCTATTGGGCTGGTACTAACAGGGACGAGTACGTATTTACAATATGCGACAGGTTGGTCATTCCGTTGGAGTGGATTTTGGTTACAGATCCCTCTTGAATTGGGGAGCCCATTTATTGCTTTAGGTTACATTGCCTTATTTCATGCCCATTGGCCGCGTATTTCTGGATGGCGATTAACATCACTCCTAATACAGGTTGGTCGCATGGCCTTGAGTAATTATCTCCTTCAAACCTTACTTTGCACCCTATTATTTTCGGTATTGGGCTACTTTATGGCATTGACGCGTGGTCAGCTGTTGGCGGTAGTGCCTCTGATTTGGGGGGTGAATCTGGCATTTTCTTATTACTGGCTTCATTACTTTCGCCAAGGGCCGCTGGAGTGGTGTTGGCGTCGGCTGACTCGCTGGACGGCGGGTGCTTAGCCTGTTGCCGTTCAAGTTCGACCATCTGTTCTGGCGTTACGGCTGGGTAAGTCGGCCCATGTTTCGGTAACTGCGCTTGGCTTGGAATCGGGATCATTGGCCCTAGAAAATGGGGCTCGCTATTGAACAAATAAAGGTCGGCCAATGCCGCCAAGCGAGCACCGACTTCACGAATACGAATACTCAAAATATTCTTTGGAGAGGGGACGGCGAAACATTGAGCTTGGATCCCTTGCTGTAAGGCAATGAATAGCGCCCGTTCACAGTGGAATCGTTGGGTGATGATTATAAAATCATTGGTATCGAAGACTTTCCGAGTTCTTACGATAGAATCCAACGTCCTAAAGCCGGCATAATCCAACACGATATCCGTCGGCCGCACGCCATTTTTAATTAGGTCACGGCGCATAGTACGAGGTTCATTATAGCTTTGTAAGGCGTTATCACCGCTCAGCAATAAATAAGAGACTTTACCGCTATTATAGGCATTTAAAGCGCCTTGGATTCGATAAAGATAATACTGATTAGGCTCGCCACCACGATAATATTTTGACGTGCCGAGCACGACACCAACTTGACGCTTAGGAAGTTGTGAAACGGTATCATAAATGTAGGGGGCAGTTTTCCAACTGATCCACTGATCAAGTCCAATTGCGGTTAAGCCAAGTAGCATTAATAGCGCGAGTAGACCGATAAGCAGTCGCTTAATCATTCCGTACAAAATCCTTTAAATATCACTTGTTGTAGGGTACTTGAGTGGACTGGATCAGGCAAGGAGAACAGGGCAAGCCACGATAACAGCTTACCCTGAGGGCGACTAGATTGATGCGCGACGATATTGGCGATAATGCGGTTTCCAGAAGTTAGCGTCAACGGCTTCCTTAATCTGTTCTTCGCTACTTTGTGGGGCTACACCATCTTGCTGCGCAGCTAAAGCGACTTTTAGGGCAATATGCTTAGACACCGATTGGATCTCGGTAATCGGCGGTAAGATAGGCCCTTCACCCTGTTTAGCTTTTGGTGAGCAATCGGCCAAGGCTCTGCAAGCACTGAGCAACATGTTTTCTGTCACGCGCTTCGCGCCACTGGCCACAACCCCTAGGCCAATACCGGGGAAGATATAAGCATTATTACATTGAGCTATAGCAATTTTCTTATCTTGCCAGGTTACCGTACCAAAGGGACTTCCCGTCGCAACTAAGGCTTTGCCCTCCGTCCAGGTTAAAATATCGGTGGGGGTAGCTTCCGCTAGCGACGTCGGGTTTGACAGGGGCATAACAATTGGGGTGTCACAATGTTTGACCATTTCACGAATAATCTCTTCAGTGAATAAGCCTGGTTGCCCGGATACGCCGATTAAGATTGAAGGGTGAGCATTGTGGACGACATCGAACAAGGAGTAGTCATCATTATCACACTTCCAGTCACTTAAGGCCGAAGAAGATTGGCTTAAGCGTTGTTGAAAGTCGAGGAGGTTGGTCAACTTGTCGGTCAGTAGGCCATAGCGATCGACCATAAACACCCGAGCACGTGCTTCTTTTTCAGACAGCCCTTCGTGTTGCATCTCTTTGACAATTTGTTCGGCGATACCACATCCAGCAGATCCGGCCCCCAGAAATGCGACGCGTTGATCAGAAAGCTTAGTCCCAGCGACACGGCTGGCGGCGACTAACGTCCCCACGGCGACAGCTGCTGTACCTTGAATATCATCGTTGAAGCAGCATAGCTCATCTTGATAGCGCTCTAACAATGGCATGGCATTCTTTTGGGCAAAATCTTCAAACTGTAGGAGAACATTAGGCCAGCGCCGCTTCACCGCAGAAATAAAGTCAGCAACGAAACTCTCATACTCTTCGCCGGTAATCCGCGGGTGACGCCATCCCATGTATAATGGGTCATTTAGAAGTTGCTGATTGTTAGTGCCGACATCTAGAACGATAGGTAGCGTATAGGCGGGGCTAATACCTCCACAGGCTGTATAAAGAGACAGTTTACCAATCGGTATTCCCATTCCACCGATCCCTAAATCACCAAGCCCCAGGATGCGCTCCCCATCGGTGACGACGATAACTTTAACATTCTGTTTCGTGGCATTTTGCAACATATCTTCAATATGATCGCGCTGCGGGTAGGAGATGAATACGCCACGGGCCCGGCGATAAATTTCAGAGAAATGTTCACAAGCACTCCCCACGGTTGGGGTGTAGATGATGGGCATCATCTCCTCAAGGTGGTCATCGATTAAGCGATAAAACAGTGTTTCGTTGGTATCTTGGATATTCCGTAAGAATACGTGCTTGTCGTTATCATTTCGAAAATCATTAAACTGTTGCCATGCACGCTCGGCTTGTTCATCAATGGTTTCAACATTATCCGGCAATAAGCCATTAAGGTTAAAAGCGGTGCGTTCCTCTTGACTAAAGGCACTGCCTTTATTCAGCAACGGAAACTCTAATAAAATAGGGCCCGCGTAGGGGATATAGAGGGGACGTTCGCTTTCATACTCCAATTCCATGCTTTACTCCATAAGGGGATGAGTGTGTGGCGTGATGTCGTTTAACTATAGTCCCCTCGCTTGAGGTTTTCCGCGCATTGAGTCACTTTCTTACCAAATTTAACCGATCGTTATCACTTCAGGTCAATCCTCAGCGTTTCTAACGAATAGCCCCCTAGGGCGGTTAAAATGGCAGTGCTGGCTGACTGTTGGGATAGGACTGCATTGTTACCTTCAACCAGCACGGCTCGGGTGATGTCCTTCACCGAGTAACCCTGTAATTGCAACATAATGAGTGCGCTTTGTAACGGCGGTAGGCTTGGGTTGAAAGCGGCATTTTCGGCATAGCGGCCAGTGACCCAGTGGTCATTACCGATCTGTAATGCGATTCCACTGTAGGCATGTGTGTAAGGGGCATAGCTTTGGCTTGCGGCTTGCGCCGCTGCCTGTACCAGTGGGTCCGATTGTACAGAGAATGAATGGACCTGCGGGTCGAATAGCGTATCGATAATCCCTAAGTCTTTTGGCCCAAAAGCATTAGGGAGATAATCATGCAAGCGTTGTGGAGCGCAACCCGGTAAATAAATCGTGAGCTGTTGTGCGCTGTTTAGCTCATTCATAAATTGGCGGCAATGACCGCAAGGGGTGTAGTTGACGGTTACGGCGGTTAAGCGGGGTTCATTACACATCCAAGCATGGTTAATGGCACTCTGCTCGGCATGGATAGTTTGCTGGATGGGGGCTGAGGCGAACTCCATATTGGCACCAAGATACCAGCGTCCACTCATTCCTTGTGCTATCGCGCCAACATTAAAATGAGAGAGTGGTGTGATGGCATAACTTGCGGCCAGCGGCAACAAGGCTAGGGATAGGTCCGTCGTTGACAGGCCGCTAGCTTGTTTCAGCACGCTCACCTCTTCTGCACTGAAACTGGCCTTAAAGGTATCAGCCATAACATAAGGACGTAATGCTGCGGCGAGTTGAGGCGGGCAGTGCTGAAGGGCATCTTCTAAACGAGTTTTCATAGTAGTTTTCTCATCGCGCAATGAAGAAAAAGTCCTCTCAATAATAGCGACTCTTAATTTATACGGTAGCAAAGTCTACTGGGCAAAATACGCTACTTTGGCCGAGTAAAGGGATAGTAAACTATTTACTGCCTAATTCTCCCATAACCTTATCAATGCGTTAACCATTTATGTGTCGAGTCGCAACAATAGGAAAGAATTTTGGTTAAAAGTCGTGTGATCTTTCGCACCGATACCTTTCGCTTTCTCGCTGACGCTGACTTCTTGAACTAAGCTCAGAACTATCGTTTCTGTTAAAAAGGAGTCACTCATGTCCGCACAGAAGTTATCGATCATTGCTGTCGATAAACAAGGTGAAAATGTTCTATTTGTCGACCCTGTTGACTACCGTGTACTGGAGACTATCACACAGCTTCCGTCTGCTCCGCATGAGTTAATTCTTTTGCAGGAATACGACAAGGCCTATGTCCCCATCTACGGTGATGGTATCCATGGTGATAATCCCCATCCGCAACATAAGGTGGCGGTATTTTCACTCTCCCAACAGGCACTCATTGGTTTTATTGAATTAGCACCCTTGGAATCTCCCCATACTGGACAGCTCGGTAGCGATGGGTTGGTGTATCTCTGTTGTGAGAACAGTGCCGCCATTGCGGTGATCGATCCCACCACTGATCAACTCGTTCGTAAGATAACGCTACCGACAAAAAATTGTCACCGGTTAGCCATCGCTCCCACAGGTGATAAGCTTTATACCGAAAATGAAGAAGATAACAGCCTCTGTGTGGTAGCACTGAACGAGGGGCAGGGTAAATTACTACATACCTTGCCACTCACTGAACCCAGTAATGGCATTACTATCGCGCCCAATGGATCACGATTAATTCTTTCATCAGGCGAGACGCCACAACTCTTCATACTGGATCTTAAAACACATCAGTGGTTAGATCCCATCCCGCTTACCGCACATCAACGTCCATGCCAAGTCGTGCGTTATCGTGACGATGGTAAGGTACTGGTTGCGATTGGCGATCAGGAACCTGTCATTACGTTATTCGATCAGCTGCTAACGCCACTTGCCAGCGTAACGGTCGGTGAAAAACCGATGGATGCGGCATTTAGTCCAGACGGTAATTTATTAATTGTCGCCAACGAAAGCGCGGGTAATTGGTCGGTAATTGAATTAACAACCTACCAAGTTATCGCTCAACCCCCAATAGGTAAAGGCTGCGAGACACTCAGTTATTTCGTTAGCCACTCCTAGTCGACGCTTTGAGAGGGCGCTTACTGATGATAACTCATTGATGGTAGGATAAAAAAACCGGGCATAGCCCGGCTTTTATTCAATAACGCTTATCGTACCGGCATACCTGGCGTTGCACCACTGTCGGCAGACAGAATAAACAGGTCGGCTCCGCCATTACCGGCAGACAGCACCATCCCTTCCGAGACACCAAAACGCATTTTACGCGGTGCGAGGTTAGCGACAATAATGGTCAAGCGCCCGACGAGTACTGACGGGTCTGGATACGCGGCGCGGATCCCCGAGAAGATCTGACGTTTTTCCCCACCGACATCCAGCATCAGGCGCAGTAATTTATCGGAACCTTCGACCAGTTCAGCCACTTCGATTAGCGCGACGCGCATATCAACTTTAGCAAAATCGTCAATCGTGATAGATCCGGAAGTCGCTTCCTCGGTTACCACCGGTGCCGTAGATTTCTTCTCAGATTTCTCAGCTTTTTTCGCTGCCTTCGGTGCAGGGGCTGCTGCGTCGGCATCCTGTTTCGAGGCATTAATCAATGCATCGACCTTTGCCATTTCAATACGTTGATATAGCGCTTTGAACGGTGCAACGCGTTGGCCTAATAGCGGCTGAGCAATAGAGTCCCAGGTTAATGTGCTTTGCAAAAATGCCTCCGCACGTTCGCTTAACGCAGGCAGTACCGGTTTTAACCAAGTCATTAACACACGGAACAGATGAATCCCCATCGAGCAGATGGCCTGTAATTTAGCATCGCTATCTTCTTGTTTCGCCACAATCCAAGGCGCCTGCTCATCGACATAGCGGTTTGCTTCATCAGCCAATGCCATGATTTCGCGGATAGCACGGCTAAACTCGCGGCTTTCCCACGCTTCGCCAATTGACGATGAAGCCTCAACGAAGCGTTGATATAGCGCAGGATCATCGAGCTCTGCGGCTAATTGGCCGTCGAAACGTTTTTTAATGAAGCCGGCGTTACGAGACGCAAGGTTCACCACTTTATTCACTACATCGGCGTTAACGCGTTGAACGTAATCTTCTAAATTTAGGTCGATATCATCGATACGTGAGGAGAGCTTAGCGGCGTAGTAGTACCGTAGGCTGTCTGCATCCAGATGTTCTAACCAGGTGCTCGCCTTAATAAAGGTGCCGCGTGATTTAGACATTTTCGCGCCGTTCACCGTGACGTAACCGTGGACGAACAGATTAGTCGGTTTACGATGGTCACTGCCTTCGAGCATCGCTGGCCAGAATAAGCTGTGGAAATAGACGATATCTTTACCGATAAAGTGGTAAAGCTCAGTGGTTGAGTCTTTTTTCCAATACTCATCAAAATCAATATCGGAACGCTTATTACAGAGGTTACGAAATGAGCCCATGTAACCAATCGGGGCATCCAACCACACATAGAAATATTTTCCAGGTGCATCAGGGATTTCGAAACCAAAGTAGGGCGCATCGCGGGAGATATCCCACTGCTGTAAACCCGTCTCGAACCACTCTTGCATTTTATTAGCGACTTGTTCCTGCAGGGCACCCGAACGGGTCCAAGCTTTTAACATTTCTGAGAAAGAAGGTAGGTCGAAGAAGAAATGTTCAGAGTCGCGCATTACTGGTGTCGCCCCGGAGACGACGGATGTTGGATCGATTAGCTCGGTAGGGCTATAGGTCGCACTACAGACTTCACAGTTATCGCCATACTGATCGGCCGCTTTACATTTAGGGCAGGTCCCTTTGACAAAACGATCGGGTAAGAACATCCCTTTTTCTGGATCGTAAAGCTGAGAGATGGTGCGATTCTTAATCAAACCATTATTTTTAAGGCGACCATAGATCAGTTCAGAGAGCTGGCGATTCTCTTCGCAATGCGTCGAGTGATAATTATCGTAGCTAATATTGAAACCTGCGAAATCGCGCTGATGCTCGGCACTCATTTCCGCAATCATCGCTTCGGGTGTCACACCGAGTTGTTGAGCTTTCAACATAATCGGAGTGCCATGCGCATCGTCGGCACAGATAAACCAAGCAGTGTTGCCACGCATTCGCTGATACCTTACCCATATATCCGCTTGGATATGCTCTAGCATATGCCCAAGGTGAATTGAGCCGTTGGCGTAAGGCAGGGCACAGGTGACCAGTAATTTTTTTGTGGCTTGAGTCATAATTTGCGTAGCTTTCTGTAGATGAACAAAAGGAATAATGAATGGTAACTGAAGGCCCCGACAAGGT